>Ga0209636_10001877_pt1 | contig 21259 bp, 18 predicted proteins | sample DeeMarSWOR152_54_FD_187464 | JGI IMG/M metagenome (GOLD analysis project Ga0209636, IMG submission 187464) | Marine sediment microbial communities from White Oak River estuary, North Carolina - WOR-1-52-54 (SPAdes) (version 2) | ecosystem: Environmental > Aquatic > Marine > Intertidal zone >...
GTTATCGGCAGTGCTTGTGTGTCGCCGTACACTGAGGCAGAGGAGGCTTGAATGAAGCGTTTGACGCCGGAGCCAAGGCACGCTTTGAGGAGGGTCAGTGTTCCGCCAACGTTGACTTGGTTTGCTAGAAGTGGGTCTTCCACTGAGCGTGGCACGCTAACCACAGCAGCATCATTGAAAACCGCGTCCACATTCTTTACTAAGCGTTTGACGAGAACGCCGTTTCGAACGTCGCCTTTGACGAATTTGAGATTTTTATTGCTTCTATTGTGTTCAATGTTTTTCAGCAAACCCGTGAAGAGGTTGTCCAGAACGGTTACTTGAACGTCTTCTTCGAGGAGTCTATCCACAATATGACTGCCTATGAAGCCAGCGCCACCGGCAACTAGGATTCTTGAGTAACCATGCTGCATTCACAGTTACACTCCATGATTCTTTGGTACTCCATTGCTCTAGAGACATAAGAACTGTGATACGTAGAGTAATATCTCTTTTCCACTAATTCTCATGCGTTTCCCCCTTAGATTGGCCTCATAGAACTGTTCCGAAGAGATTCTACAGACAGCTGGCAGCGGTTTTTGTAGTGAACCCAGCATCGGTGCCTTCTTGAGGGAGCCTTCTTCTGTAGAATTTACTTCTAGAATAATTGTTCAGTAAGACATATTGCTTTATCTGCCAAAGAGATTATAAAGAGTGTAATTGAGGGAAAGGATGAGATGCGAGCACGTTCGTTATTAATGGCAGCGTTTCTGTCGACTTTAGTGCTCTTTAGTTTTCACCTCTTGAGCCAATCAAGCAAAGCAATCACCTTGGCAGCAGCCGTTGACATCAAACCTAACACTCTTAATTTGAACATGAAGGGTAGGTGGCTAACAGTTTACATTGGGTTGCCTGAAGGCTACAATGTAACCGACATCAACCAGTCAACCATTATGTTGGAAGACTTGTTTAGTCCTGAGTGGAGTAATATAGAATGTGGGATGTTAATGGCCAAATTTGATGCCTCAACTGTGATAGACTATCTATGGGGTCAGCTGTATCATATGGGAGGAAGACGAGGGGTCGTTGACCTAAGAATTGCTGGTCAACTGATTGACGGGACGCAGTTTTCAGGCAGTGACAAAATAACTATCATGGATCCAATCAAAAACTGAGATCTACACGCCTTGCTGTTTTCTATAACTGAAAACATAGAGTTTTCCATCGCCAAAGATGAAAACGGCTTCACTCCTTAGCTGTTCATTTTCAAGCGTAAGGGAGACTACTTTGTTGAATTCATCTGTGCCCAGCCTTGGTTCTGTAACGATGAAGTACGCTACGGTCGTTTCTGTGCCAGTTTGGTTCATGGCTTCAATCATCACTTCCGGGGACGGTTCTTCTCGCATTTTGTTGAAAAGGGTTATCCCGCGCATGTCGTATTCTAGAAAGTAGAAGGCTCGAGGATTGTAGATTCCTACTATTACTTCTCCTGCAAAGATTGTCCAGATGTCGCCTATCACGACGTATTTCTCATCTGTTGTTTCTTCAATGTATTTTACCGCTTCAAGTTCGTACCATGTTGTCTGCAGCGGACCCACTTGAGGATAAGCTGCGGTTAGGGAAAAAGTGATCCATCCCCCAAGGACCATGGAAATCACGATGTTTAGTGCAAGTAGTAGGGTTGAAACACGGATGGCATTACTTTTCGACAACGGCTTGAACCTGTTAAAAGATACAGTTGGGCGAGAACGAGCTTTAAGAATTGAACTGAGTGAAGAATATATGCCAAAAATGGCTGATGCCACAAATGGGGCTGCTATGAAGTCTCGGAGGACCCAAAGTCTTTCCTCGTTGAGGGGCAGACCTTCCATTAGAAGCTTCAGAATACGGTAATCAACCAACATTAGGAGAAATGCAGCGAAAAGGAATAAGATCGGAGCTTTAGATGGTATTTTGCGGCTTCTAGATCTGTAAAGAACGTATGCAAAGTAGATAAGTGCGACAGTGGGTCCGACAACGACGAGAAACACTGTTTTGAGGTCGAAACCGTAAATGAGCTGCCCCAGGAAAAATAGGCCTACGCTTTCTTCAAGGGGCAGTTGATACAATTTATCTAAAGTGAAAGCCGTAAAGGTGCCTGAACGGAAAAACCTCAAGTATATTAGCGACAACGGAAGAAGGCTGGAACAGAAAGCAAAGGAGATCAGCAGGAAAGCTTTTGCTGTTGAAGATGGGGATTTTTCGCTCCTGTAGGACTTGAATGCCAAGAACAGTATTAGAAGAGAAAGGGACATTACGCCAGTTAAATAATGTGAAAGAAGAGAAATGAAAGAAAAGGCAAGCATTAGGAATCTGCTCTTGGAATCGTTTGATTCCAAGTTCTTCAGCATGAAATACAACGCGTAGAAGAAGAAGATGAAACCCAAACTGTTGGGTACAGAGATTGCTCCGAAATATATTGTGTATGGGAAGGCTGAGATAATCAAGCTTGATATGACAGCGAGTTTCTCGTTCTTAGTAAGCGTGTGGGCAGTCAGATAGGCAGCGATAGGTGTGAACGTTCCCCACAGAACAGGCACGAGGAACAAATGGATATTGAGGATATCAACGCCGCACATTCGAGAAAAAACTACACTCAACGCAGCTTGGAAATTTTCCCCTCTGAAGAATTGATAGATCTGTGATTGAACAGTCTCCACCTGCCAAGGGGGCCACCCGTGAAGGATAGCATTCTCGTAGACAAGTCTTGTTCTGCCTAAGACCATTTGTTGCCCGCTAAGGTCACCCACTGGAAAAATCATAGAAAATAGCGAGTGAACAAGAACGGAGTGAACAATGACAAACAGTAGTTTATAGGGCAGCTTCTCAGAGGTTGTTAGAATGGCGACTAAGAGGGAACTAACAATAAAAAGCACTGGTATGAAGACAGGATGCAGAACTTCCCATACGGTGTGGGCTTCACCTGTTCGAGATAAGAAGAGCAAGTAGAATGAGAGAACTATTAGAGATAAGTAGAGAATCTCAATCAGACGTAAAAACCTGATTGGATTAGGTGCTCTCATCGGCTTTCTTATCCTTGATTTTTCCTGTTCAACAAAGAAGACAGTGTGGCTACTACAAGTAGAACCAGCGTGAACCATGTCACATTGAGGTTGTGGATTATCAGAGCGAGCCACGCAGCAAAACCAATTAGCATTACAAGCGACAGAAGACCTAACATGAATCTGAAGAATGCGGCTTCTTTGCCAAAAAAGGCATGCCCCAAGAATGTGGCGTTTATCAGCATATACAATGAAGAAGCCACCATTCCTAGAATTGAAGATTGTAAAATGCTCACATTTGCATATATCACAAAAATGAGGACGTAAGAAGTCAGCGTAAAAAGCAGCCTGCTGTCCTGAGCTATCAGAGCCTCAAGTTTACCAAGCTGCAATGACACTGCCAAGCTTACACTTCCGAGATGTAAGTTCTGATCAAAGCGGTCAGAGATTTATCCATCCTGCATCATCTTCTGCTTCTAATATTTGACTCTGATTGAAACAGCTATTGCAATGTTTTGCGCGTAGTATTTGTTTCCAAGAAAATCATCGTTTCTTGGTCGATGCGAGCGCTTCGCTCAAGACCCTTTCGGTCTTGCCAACAGCCACCTTCCAGTCGAGCAATTCTTGAGCTCTCTTTCTGGCTTCAATCGCCATCTTGGCACGCAATTTTGGATCCTCGTAAAGCATACGTATCTTCTCTGCTATTCTCTGTGGCGAACTCACATCTACCGTGAAGCCATTTTTGCCATCTTCAATCAGTTCTGGCACCCCAGCGGTATTGGTCGAAACCACGGGAATCCCGCAAGACAAAGCCTCCTGAATGACCAGTGGAGTTCCTTCCATGTCTTTTCCTATTGCCTTAAACGGAGCAACAAACAAGTCGGCGGCATTGTAAATAGCAGGTAGGTCGCAAGTTGGAACAAAACCTAGAAACTTGACTTTTTCGTGAAGAGAAAGGTCTTGCACTTGCTTTTCCAGGGAAGGTGTTTCTGGGCCTTCCCCAACAATGAACAGGACTATATCATCAATGTCGCTTAAGTGGGCTAAAGCTTTCACGGCGTCTTTGAATCCCTTTCTCCTTACGAGGCGGCCGAGAGACAAGAGCACAAATTTGTCTTCTACGTTGAACTTCAGTCGAAAATTGTGGCGATCATTATGCATGGGTTGGAATACTTCAGCGTCCACGCCGCCCAACACCACGTGAACTTTTTCTCGAGGAGCACCTTCGTTTGAAATCATTTCTTTTTGAAAGCTCGCTCCGCAGACAAGTCTTTCTGAAATTGAGTAAGTCAGCTTTCTTGCGTGAACAAACAGGGGATTCCTGGAGTATACGTCCAGTCCGACGCCGTGAGCTACGAATGGAATTCCTAGAGTCTTGGCGTAAAGCCCCACAAGTAGGAATTCTGGTCTGAAGGTAATTGCATACACAACATCTATTCTTTCTGTCTTTCTTAACTGTGCGATTTTTCTGATTTCAGTGCAGACATAGTTCAAGTTGGAAACGTAAGGGGTCATTGGATAGTGATTCACAAGGACTGAAACTTCTAGGCTATTGTTTCTTTTCAGATGCTGAGCAACATTGTACGAGTAAGTGGCAAGGCCAGCGTACGATATGGGAGGAAATTCAGCCGCTAATAGACGAATGTGCATTGTCATTGAACCTGACTTTTCGCAATCACGCATGCTTGAAGTAGCGGTCTTCGGGCTCTTGTATTTTCTTGTAGACTTAAAGGAGTGGAGATTAGAAGGTTGAGTTTTGGGAAATGCGAATGTCTTCGATTATCGGCAATAAGCTCCAGAATGTTTAATAGAAGAAATTCTATCAATACTTCAAGCTCCAAAACGCGCGGGTCATCATAAGATTACGAAGGCTTGGCGTGAGATGAACGTCTGTGTCATTGGTTTAGGAAATGTGGGAGCGCCGACTGCTTCTTACATAGGGAAGCATGGTTTTTCAGTCGTGGGTTATGATCTGGTTGAGAAATCCATCGAAGGCGTGGAAACGTTCACGGAGTGGGGCAAGGTTCCGCAATCAGAGGTATATGTTGTAGCTGTTCCTTCTGACATTGTTGAATCCACGTGCGAAGCAATTGCAGAGAGGAACAGAAATCCCGTGATCTTGATAGAAAGCACCGTTAAGGTCGGAACATGCAGGAGAATCTCGAAGAAGCTCGGCTTCAAGATTTTGGCTCATTGTCCTCATAGGTATTGGGCGGAAGACGCTGTCTATCATGGCGTACGTCAGTTAAGGGTCATTGGAGCTTTGAATGAAGAGAGCTTGGAGAAGAGCATGGAGTTTTACAGGTCACTTGACATACCGCTGCATGTGTGTCCAACTATAGAGGTGGCAGAGATTTGTAAGATTGCTGAGAACGCCTACAGGTTTGTGCATATAGCGTTTGCAGAAGAACTTAAGATGATTTGTGACGCCAACGGAATTCCGTTCAAAGAAGTTAGAGAGGCTTGCAATACCAAGTGGAACACTGACATTCAAGAGGCGAGGGAAGGCATCTTGGGTGAATGCCTACCGAAGGACACACGATACGTAAAGATATTGTCAGATTATACTCCTCTGATTGACGGTGCAATTGCAGCAGATCAAGCCTATCAGAAAAAGCAAAGGGAAACAGGCTAACGGCTAATCACAGAGAAGTCTTTGCGAAAAACCGCTGAGTATTGCAAAATGCTTCTTGAACAGAAGAGATCGTGTTGCATGCTGCTATTCAAGAAGATTGACTACGTTTGCGGGCATAGCGATAGATCAGTAATGCAACGATTGGAACAGTGATTATCAAACCGGAAATCAAGGCGGCAAGCGTTGCTTCAGTGAAATAGCTGCCAACAGAGAAGTGATAAACATCCTCCCATGAAAACCTAAGAACTGACGAGGTATATGTTCGATCAGAGCGGAGTACTCTTATGATGCCAGTGTAGTCTCGAGTTCTACCGCTGAAGGAGTACACGTTGAAGTCCACTTGTCCTTTACTATCAGCCAACTCCTCCAACCTGTGCTCTTCAGCAAATTCCCCATCAGAGTATCGTAATTGGGCAATGTCAGAGTGAGGAGTCAAACCCGTTAGGGTGAGTTTGTGTCCTATGCTTGTTTCCATATCTTTCTGTATCTCGTCCTGAGCCAAGGCGTTTCCTTTATAGATTCGAAACTCATCAATTTTGCCTTTCCACTCATAGGTAGAAACTCCTGTCCTCATTCTTCCAATAGACCACGGACCATCCAAGACTCGTGGGCCTACTTGCTTTGCGCCCTGCTCCAGACCGTTTAGATACCATTTTACAACACTAGATGAGGCGTCATAGACTAATGCCACATGGGTCCAAATGTTGATGTTGACTGATTTGTTACTATAAAACGCGGCTGACCCACCGGAATATTGGTAGAGCATTGACCCATTTGTCGCCTTATATATTATAGGAAAAACACTTTCATATCCTATCAAGACCAGTAAATCTGCGCTTGTTGGGAACATCCACGCCTCTATCGTAAAGCTCATCCCAACGATGTCAAGATCATCCCCTTTGATCCGCCCGCCTGGCCACTGCAAGCTTCGTCCGTATATGCCGCTCTCGAATTTTAGGGTGCCATCCATTTCGCCAAAATGGTTTTTGGAACTGAAGTCGTAGAGATGCGTTGTGTCATACAATTCGTCCATGTTATAGCTAATTTCCGTGGTTTCATAAGGGAGCATATTTGTTAAATACCTAAATGAACCGTTGCTTGCTGCTTCCACGACGCTCGTAAGCGGGTTGAAGCCTTGAATGACCATCCCAGACAAAACCAAAAATGTAATAATAGCCGTGATTACTGAGGCTGAGGGAACAAGAACAGATACGATTCGAGTCCTCATGGCTATCAATTTCGACTCATTGGTTGAAAAATCTTCTTCTCATTTCGGTCATGTTCTGATTACGAAACATCATAAATGAGAGTGCAGCCTGCATCATTGATTAAATTCCGCGCACGCTACAACAGAAGCTAATGTCAGTTCAATGAAACCCACTGGATATAACATCTTCCAATTCCTTTTCAAGTTTATCCATGATCTTCTCCCAGTCAAATTTTTCTGCAGCCAGCATTCGCGCGTTATTGGCAAGGCGAGTAGTAAGAGTTTCGTCCTCTATCAGATTAGAAAACATTTCTGCGATGACTTTGGGGATAGGCGCTTTAACCACCAGCCCCGTGTGGCCATGAACCAGAATGTCTCTCGACAACCTAGCGGACACCACAGTCTTGCCGCAGGCAAAGTATTCCAATACCTTAGTAGATATCGTGTAGTAGTTAGCTGGAGTAGGAAGAAGCGGGCCAACAGTTATGTATGCATTTCGAATAACCTCAGGGAGACGATCGTGAGCAATGTACCCTCGAAAATCAACTCTTTCTTCTACTCCCAATTTTCTGGCCAATTCTGCAAGGCGAGGCCGCTCAGGACCATCGCCCACCAAAGTCAGCCTCAAATCACCCCTGGGTGCAAGCAGCGCAAAAGCTTTGATTAGGCGATCCAGACCATACTGCGGCCTCATAGCCCCAATATACAATATTGTTCTATTTGCTGAGGATGATGCTTTGGGAGTTGAAGGTGAAAAAAGGTTTGCGTCAACTCCGTGAGGAAATATAACGACTTTGTCCGGATTATGACGCTTTTGTTCAAGAATTTGCTTCAACTCAGTCGTTTGGATTAGTATTTTGTCTGCTCTTTTTCCAAGAATATTCAGCAAACCTTCGTAACATAGGTGACTTAACATTTTTTCCTGCAGAGATCTGAAAAGCGAAGGATCTGGGTTCAAATCATGGACTTTTACAATCCAAGGCTTGTTCTTCAGAGTTTTGATCACGTAACCGGGGAGAGAAGCCAAGTGAAATACATGAAACTGTGTAATCACTAGGTCGTACTCAAGTTTCATTGCTTTGAGTACGTTGATTGCGTGTGGGACGAAGAAGCTTAGGGGCAATGGAGTGATCAAAGACGAGTACACCTTCAAGTTTGCATGTCGGCTTCCTTGGTGCTGAGATGAAGGCTGAATGGTACCCTCGCTGTAGACAGGTTGGCTGAGCACAATCACTTGGTGGCCTCTTGCGGCTAATCTTTCTACAATCTCATAAGTGTTCACCGAAGCAGCATACCCTGCTGGTGGGAAATAGTGGGTAAGATAGGCTATCTTCATCTTCCCATATCCATTAAGTGGTCTTCTCAGCACTTCCCGCAGAGATCAGGACAATCCGAATGTCTTCTCGCAGTCCCTGCACAGGCAAAACGGTTAGGACGGTACACTGACTTCGAGTAACTCAAGAATCTTAGCCAAGACTTCGCTGCCGCCTGCAAACCCGCTGTTCTCGTAGACAAACAAGTGATAAAGCGGATTGATGTTGAGATAAGTTATCTTTCCGCTCCCAAAGTCTTTCTGGATTGCAAACGGTGTAACCGTCGCACCGCTTCGTGTGTAGTTTGCGATTATCCTTGCGTCTACACTTGGGTTCAAGCTTCGAACGCTGATCTCGGGCAGAGCAATTGATGTTGCGCCTCCTATGCCATCAACTCTGACACTCAGACGTTCTTGGGTTTCTTCCACTGCGAATACTTCATCGATAAGTATGTCAACAGGCATTGTAAATCCAGTCTCTATTTTCAATCTTTTTATAGCGGACAAATTCAGAGTGCTGAAATGCTCGCTTATAGGAATGAGAACAAGTTTCCATCCGATAAAACTTGGATAGTATTCTCTGGTGCTGGGGTCATAAGTCGAAAGATCTAGCCGATAATAGGCCTCATTGTCATTAGAATCAGTGAGTTTTAAGTAGAACAGAGGTCCGCCACCTGTGCCATAAACCCATATGCCTAAGTATTCATACTGGGTTAGGTTCCATGGGTCTTGGAGAGTATATATGTATCCTTCCCACGATGAGAGGTTATTCTGCAGTCTCAGACTTGCAGTACCTTCGACCTTAACAGCGCTTTCAACTGATATCGTACCTCGAGTGCCATAGACTGTTCTCCAGTTATCGGTGGAGTCACAATTCACAAGCGGTATTTTGGTTCGTAAGCCAAACAAATCGGAAGATATACCCAACTCATTGGTATTCGACACTATCAAGTGACCACCTCGAGTGACCCAGTCTAGCAATTGCCTCGTTTCTTCTTTGACTGGAAGAGGGTCATAGGGTACGAGGATGTTTTTTGCGCCATTGAGAACATCTGGATCTGAAGAATTGGTAATCACCTGGTAAGGATATGTACCTGTCACAAGTGTCATAGACCACAATGCGTAAGCGTCATACACAGCACCTGCGATCTCTTGAGGAGAAATGAGGCCGAGCGGAGATGACGGTGAAGGAAAACGCAAAGGTGGAATTGAATAGATGGTGACTTCAGAGTTGTTGAATTCCACAGGAAGCACCCTGATGAGTTGCTGAATGAAGAGATTTCTATCTAGTTCCCTGGAATCCCGGACATGGTTCAGATACAGATGCCTGATATCTGCTTGCTGAATAGAACTGAGAACATTCATTGGAGAAGAGGATTGACCCAGCCACAGACGCGTGTCCGAGGTCCATTTATCACTTGCAAAGGCGCGGATGTAATCCGTGCCTGTACGCCGGTTTAAGTATCCAGCTTTTTCACCCATGGGCAATGAATAGTGGAGGTATCTTAAGGCCTCAAGTTCATCTTTTGTTGGTTGATCCGCAAAAAAGACGATTGACGCGAAATCTGCAGCAATCAACGTCGAGGACACACTGCCAATTATTATTACTGATGTCAAAATCGAAACTACGACGATTCTGCCAATGTACTTGGCTCTGTGCGGCTTCTCTAAGTGTACACGGCTGAAGAGATTTACCAGTGCGTATGCCATTAACATAGCCATCATCGGAACCACATAAGCAAACGTGCGTCTTTCCCAAAAACGCGTGTAAAAGTATCTCTCATTGACGAACGATATGGCTTGCCCAAATACAAAGAGCAGAAGCAGACTCAAGGCGCAGAAGAGAAGAGTAGTCTTTAATCTCGTCTCTAGTTCGTTCCATTTACGCAAGGTTATAGCTATTCCCACTAGTCCTAAAAACGAGGGGACCCCTCCAATTATTGGGTAGACATACCAAGGAACCGAACCAAATAGAGTCTGAGTAATCGTGAGGGAAGGAAAGAGTATTACGAAAACAATTAAGGCAACTCCATACACGTAAAAAACCATTTCTGCAAGGCGCTTTTTCAACGATTCACGGTATTTCGACACTAATCTATCGTACATAATCTGACGGAATCGCATAAACTTGTTTCCGCGCGCTCGCACACGAACTAGTACAATGAGCGACATAGAAGCTACTGCAAGAAGATAGAAGCTTGGACTGTTGAAGTAGAAGTAAGTTGAGGCAAGAGCGTTAGGGTTAGGAACAATGCTGTTGAAGTAGTTGTACTGTGGCGTCAAAGAAATATCAATCAAGGCGACGATCCCGAGTCCCACCAAAGCTGACAAGGCTGCCCATCCAATCCTTTTTCTGCCCTCATCGTTATGAGTTACCTCGCAGGCGATTAAGAGAGAAAATAGATACAACATGAAAATTACCGGTTCAACGCCATGCATCAAATAGCTGAGTGCGAATGTTGTGCTTATGATAAGAAAGCCGTGTTTAGATCCTACATCTAATCTCCAACTCGCATACATCAAGCACCAAAGAGATGCATATCCAACAACGGCTCCAGTGAAACCCAGCGGAAAAGCAGTATACCTGCCTTGAAGAAGAAACTTGCTCGAAGCTTCATATAGAATGCTTTTCCACTCGTCAGATCCAATTGAAGGATTAAAATCTCTTAGATAGAGAGCATAAAACCACGCTGGTCCAGAGAAAATCGCATAGCTCAAAGTTGCTAAAGAAGGCATTCTCTTTTCTTTAAAGAAGATTGAAGCCATGAGATAAAAAGAAAGTGCTGGCAGAGCAATTAGTGGATAAAGAGCCAAATAAGCGTTCGCTGTTGGAACACCAGATACTACAGTGAAACCTGATATGTACAGGTCAAACCACCAAGGATAATAGAGCAGATTGAAGGCTCTGTAGTCAAGGTAGGTTTGAGCAGCGCCGTGAAGGCGCCACATGTCACTGCCAGGTGATCCAAAGAAAAACCCGATGTTTGAATACATCCACCACAAAAATACTCCAATGAAAACTGCCGTCAATCCGACAAGCAACGTTGGAACCAGGGTTTTGTGATTTGTGGGAAAAATTGTTGAACTGTTTTCGCTTGCCGATCTTGGCTTCCGACGAAGAAGAAGCTTCAGAGTATAGGCGAGTAGTAATGTGGCGCAAACAAAGAGGAATGCTGTAAGAAATGATTCGTCGACGATATTAAAGATGCGGGCACTTACAAAAGCTGTTATCGTCAGCACGAACAAGCTCAAAAGATACGAGGATATTAGTTTTGACAGCCTGCCAAGTCCGTGGTTCCCAACAATCTTCAAAATAATATATCCAGGAAAGAAGTTCACACAGAAGGCTGCAATCAGCCGGGCAGCATTAGGCCACCCAATAAGAGTCCATTCAAGGAAAATCTCTCCTTTAATCGCTGGCACTGAGAGTATAGTCACGAGAGAAAGAATGAAGGCAATCCCAATTAGGATTTCACCAAGAATCATAGCTTGCCCGGCGCCCCTGCCATTGTTCTCTGTATCCATTTTGTCTTCACTTTCAGAGAGCAACAGCTCCACGCATACGAAAGTTATCATGAAAAGTACTAGACCCAAAGCGATTTTCAGAGGTGTAATCATCAAGTACAGTGTCCAAAATAGAACAATTAATCCAGCAAAGATGCTAATGAAATGCCTCATCAAACTCGGCACATCAAACATTCTGAACACGACACTCTATTAGTTTTTCTTGCACTTGGACTAAGGTCATTCTAAGGGAACTCGAAAGTCCTTCCTGACAGACCGCACCAGAATCTCCCTGCAGTGTAGATTGCGCTGGTTGAGCAGCCTTTCTTTGAGACACGCCTTCGAAACATCTGAACTACAACCAGTCTCCTGAGGGAATGTACCAATTCTTTTGTTTGATTAAGCCAAAGAAATGCTTCGCAGTTGACAGACCAGTAAGGGAGCTGATTCTTATTTTTCTTTTGAGCAACTGCTTGAAGAAGGAAGCTCTCCCAAAAAGAAGTTTCATGAAAGTCTTACTATCGGTCATAACAGTCAAATCAGGTTTGCCGTTTGCAACAACCATAATCCCTTTCTCTCCGATTCTTAGCAGAATTGGGTCAAAGCCTTCTATTAAGATGTTCAAGATTTTCCCTTGATTCACCTTTTCAGATAGGGACGATAAGAGTTCATAAGGATTCAATAGTACAGTCATCACTACACTTTCCAAAAACGAAAAGAAGCCTTTCTCAGAGAGAACATCATTGAACTTTTCGTCGCTTCCTTTAGTGTAGACGAAGTCAACGTCTTCCTTAACAGCACGCTCGACCAACAGATTAGTCAACTCTGCGTATACATCTCTGCTTTCAGCACATATCTCAAGAACTTTGCACGCTTTGACTTCACCATGGAGAAGTTCATCGGTATAAATCGCATAACCCTTCAGCACTCCTTCCCGAAAGATCTCTACTATATTGCTTGTTTCTTTCTTGCTCTGCATGTAGTGCATTGCCCAGAGATCGCTATCAAAGTCAAATCTGAGTGAGTCTTTGTGCAGCGTGTTTCTTAAGCGAAGAAATCTATTAGTCAATCTATCTACAGCCCAGCGCCATTCTAGCTAATCTAATGGAAAAGCGCATTCTAAAGCGCCCTAGAAGAAAGTTTGCAAAGACTATCAGAAACAGGGTTCTTTTGCTGAGGTGGATATGCTTCAGAATCCTTAGAAGAGCGCTGACGTCCGCCTTGATTGCCACGTCGATATTGTTTGAATCCTCAATGTCCCTTTCGACCTCACAGAGAATGCCTCTTTTGACTTGAAAAACTTTGGCTATCTCATGCTTTCCTTTCGGAGTAATGAATGGAATTGTCAGTTTTAGCTTGAGTCCTTCTAAGTTCTTTGAGAAGGATATTCCTTCTAGTTGAGCAATCAAGAAGTTGAAAAACTTGTCAGGATTAAGCACTAGGATGTGTGTTGAGGGGTAGAAAATGTCAACGAAGCCATATTTGGGCAACGCCTTGAAAGGAGTTCCATAGATTGAAATGAAACCAAAACCAAGTGATGCCCTCTTTTTTCTGGCAAGCTCATTTAGGCTTTGCATAAAAGACGAATAGACCCCTTTACCTCGATGATTCGGATGTACGTACCCGTCGCCTGCAATATACACCCTTGTTTTCCTATCATTACGCAGAAAGACATCATGGAACCAAGCTGTTCCCCCGCCAATCCATTCATTGTCCTCTTCAACGACAACAACGTTTTCAGTGGCGTTGAAATGTCGTTGCTCATAATGTCTTTTCCATTTTTCCTCATCGCCCCAAGGTTGGAAGCATAAGTTCAACATCTCAAGGTGCTTCTTCTCTTCGCCGACTCTCAGATTTCGGACTTTCCTATCCAATAGTCATCATCTTGATGGAGTGAAATCGCTCTTCAATTCAGGCTATCATCAATACTGCAAATGTCTTTTGTGTGATTCTGCTAATTGATGGAGCGTCATTATGTCAAGTTTTTTTTCTTCTCTTTCCGAATTTGCATATGCCAATATATCCTCAAGCCCCTTGATAAACGCCTCAGGCTTAGGAGCTACTCCTAAGTTGATAAGGTGTGTATACAAATGGAATATCTTCTTTTCCTTGACTGCCCTGTCTATTCCTCTCTTTGCTTTTTTTACTATGAGACTCAAGGCTATGAAGGGTTTCTTGTTGTAGCAAAGAGATGCTGGGACATTAACCAGTTCGTTTTCGATTCTTGGGCTGACAACAGGTGGGGGAACAGACGCGTAGAAAGAAGCAAGGTATATAGCCAGGGAGATGTTTTTGCGGAAACGCGTCAAGATTCCTGCATCAGTTTCTGAATATGTTATGCTACGTGGAATTGGGCCTCTAAAAGAGAGGTATCCTTCTTTACGCAAAACGTCAAGATGGCCTACAGAGTCTCTTGGAAAAATGAAGACCCGTGGATGAATTCCATAGTTTTCTTTAAGAAGACTTGAGCATCGCTTGACTTCGGCTTCGGCAACTGCGTCGTTGCAGCCAGGATCACCAAAAATCTGATGCGAAAACGAGTGACAAGCAATGTCTTCAGGATTCTGCGTCTTCATAGTGTATTCAACGATTGTGTCAACAACATCCTTGCCATAAAAAGCCGGTTCTTCAGCCAGCGTTTTGCATGGATCATTTTCGTACCAATCACTTGCCTTCCAACTATATGAAGGGCGCGGCATCTCCGGATGGGCCATCCCTGATCCACTTTCACACCGGCTCAGTATCAGATGCCCCACTATTCCCCAAGTTACTGGAATGCTGTATTTATTCAAGAGAAACAGTATATTGTCGAGATGCTCTCTGACTTTTTCTGAAGCGTTTCTTAGACCCTTTCTGTCAATCTGCTTGTCAATTATACCCCACGCAAGTTCCACTTCGATATCAAAGAGAAACACACCCTTAGTAGACAGCGAATTCATATTAAGTTCCTGCGGATTTGATTGCCTCGTGGTAAACATTTTCGACCTTCTCCGCAGTCTTGCTCCATAAGAACCCCGCTTCTACTTTTCGTCTATTTGCGCGACCAATGTGAACTCTCAAACTATCGCTAGCAATCAGCTTATCCAGTGCTAACGATAGCTGGGAGACATCACGAACTGGTACCAAAAAGCCGTTCTCTCCGTTCAACAGAATGTCCGGATTTCCGCCAACTTCAGTTGCAACCACGGGGATTCTCATCGCCATAGCTTCGAGTATGACATTGGGGAGCCCTTCAAATAACGAAGGCAACACGAAGATGTCCATTATGGAGTAGTAGGGTGCTATGTCGTGTTGCCACCCGGTGAATAGGCTCCTGACATTCAGATCTCTAGCCATCTTCTCCAGTTCATTCCTGGCAGCGCCGTCTCCAACTATCAAAACTGTTAGGTTGGGATATCTCTCTTGGAGCCTTTTCACAGCATGGAGAAGGTAGTTCAAACCCTTAGCAGGATATAGGCGACCTACGTAACCAATGACTATTTCATCGCCAATGTTGAGTCTATCTTTGATTCGAGTAGCTTTCCTTCTCACTTCAGATCGTTCTGGATCAAAATGCTTACTGTCCACGCCAGAGGGGATGACAACAGTTTTGCTCACTTTGATTCTCAGTTTCTCAGTTCTTGAAATCAGGCTCTTAGAGAGTAGAATAATCTTTTGAGCCTCGATAGTTAACCAGCGGTCTACGGTGTAGTCATAGAGAGTTGCCAGTGTGTCAACTAGAAAATGCCCTGTTCTGGTGCCAGGTCCTTGAATAGTGTAGATAAACGGTCTGTTGGTGAATTTGGCCGCAATGACCGCTGCAACCACATTCGTAGAACCATCATTCGGAGCGTGGATGATGTCAATGTTCTGTTCTTTGATGATTTGGTGAATTGCTCGAATAGGGAAAGAAATCGTACGGGGAACTTTGTAAATCGTGACGAAGGGGTTTATCTCGAAGATCCTGACTTGTTCAGTTTTGATTCGATGGTCTATGGTTCGAAATGAAGTCACAATGCTTACGTCGTGTCTTCTTTTGACCAACTCGTTGGAAAGATGGATGAGAGGTGGATTTGCGAAGTAATATTCAGCAGCAAGAAGAACGTGCAATAAGAGTGCCCTTTAATCCTTGAACTCGGACGCTGACGACACAGATATAGGGTTTGGATTGCGCCTTGCTCTTTGCAGAGTAAGTAGCTTTTGCTTCAGAGACATTCCTTAGAGACCTATTTCCCTTATTACCATAGGGCCCAAGCGTTGAGCTAACATGGAAGGCAGCTTGGACCACATTCTCGACAGAATGACGTATCTCTGCTGATAAGGATCTGGAAGGCTGATGTTTTTGGTGGACCGGACATAATCTGTTAATGAAAAAGGCTGGCCTCCCCACGAACGCTTAAAATCATAGATTCCCTTAGTCCCAGACCTTGTTCTACCTAAGTCGAATATTTTGAAGTTGTTTCTTGCGCCCCACTGAATAACATTCCAGAGAAGAAAATTCGTGGGGTTTAGACTCCCATACTTTCTGTCGGTAACATTGCTCCACCAGTAAATCTTGCCGTCAAAACAGAACACAATTACGCCACCGATCGCTCTGCCGTCATATAATGCAAGGACCATCTTCGCTAGTCTTTTCTTCTTAAAGACCCTGCAAATGCTGGAAAAAAAAGCCTCAGAATGAGCAGGGGATCCGTGTCTTTTCTCTGTATCCAAGTACAAATCATAATAGCGCTTCACATGCACCTGGTCAACATCTAGGACTTTGAGACCAGATTTCGCGGCTTTTCTAATTGCGTTTCGGCATTTCTTATTCATGTTTCTCCAGACTTCAGACTCGCCTTGAGCCAATTTTACCCTAAATGTCAGATAACGTTCAAGAGGAGAAAAACCGAGTACGGAAAGAGAAAGAGAGGGTTGCCTTATTTCCAAATAACTAACTCTCAAGTCTCTCGCTAAGCCATTCGCAGTCTTGAGAAACAGTTTGGTGAGTACGTTCAAGGTCGACGAATCCAAAGAAGTGCTGAGTAATGGTCCTCCATACTCACAGAATGGAAGTGACACGAGCTTGCTTCCGAAAATTCTGCTCCGAATGTGTGCAAGCGGGAAAACTCCTACAATGCCCTCTGTACACTTGGCCACGAAGTAGAATCTTTGATAATTGTAGGTTGTGGAGAGCGTGTCTCCCCACTCCCAAAGGTGATAAAAATGCGCATCGGGATGAGATGAAACCCACTCATTCCACAAGTCCTTGTTCTTGTTGGATAGCTTCTCTACCCAAAGTCTCATTGATGCCCCGAGCTTCAGAGAGTTCTTGTGTATAATAACAGATGTATATACGACAGCAAGTAGTTAGGCAATATATCGCCTATTGCACAAAAAAAGGCACATGCAAGTTTTCCTGCAAGTGTTGATGAAGCCACCATTAATATCTGGCGTGATCTTTTCAGAAACAAGACTTCTTTGAAGCCCAGCTTACACAGAATGTGGAATATTACGGCATTTTCAGAGGAAATAGTAGCAGTTACGAAGTAAGGTGGTCGTTTTTCCGCGATTTCCACAGCTGTCTTCAAAAGTCGTGATCCCGTGCCCTGACCGCGATGATTTTCGCTTATGTACAAGACAGCAATGTTAAACAGACTTCTTATTCCGCAAACACCTACGATGTTATCATTGTCTTGTGTACAAACAACCAGAAATCTCGAAGACATGAATTCTGCAGCAAACGGGAAAAATCGCAACTTCTCTCGAAAATATACTCCATTACTCAAGAAGAATTTCAACATTGTACTTTCCAAAGATTAGAATAACACCGTTTATTCTTGCGCTCGATTACGCAATGCAAGCTTGGATGTATTCATCAATACTTACGAACTTGAACTTTGATAATAGATGCTCCAATTTCTTGGGTGTTTCTTTTATTCTATGGTACGTCACAAAGTATCTGTACAATCCTAGTTTAAGCCGAGGCGTCTCTGGATCCAGCTCCCAATTGTGAAAAAATATAACAGCCGGGAAACCTTGCTGGTTTAGTTTCTTTATGGCTTTTGCTATTAAGTTGACTGGGAAAAGTCGCAGGTAGAAACCGCCAGCTACAGGAACCCTAATGCCCTTCAACTTATATATGAGCAAGGGAAATTCCCATAATTGGCCGTTTTCATCCTTTTCAGAAACATTTTCATGCGACAGTTTGTAAGGCATTGTTGGAGCGCCCCAAACACCGTATAGTGGGGTTTTCGCTGGAAAAAGGCTTGAATCATATCGATATTCAGAGTTCTCCAAAACGTCAAGTGCCCACTTAGTATGATTATTCAATGAAAAAGATGGCGCTCGAAAGCCACGACATCTTTCCCCGATAAGAGAGTTGAATTTTTGAATTTCTCGGCGGAACTTGTTGACGTCGAGTTTCCACAACGGTTCGTGACAATATCCGTGAAATGCAATCTCCTGTTCGCTTTCTCTTAAGCTATCTATTATTTCGGGAAACCTTTCAGCCAACTCGCCTACCACAAAGAATGTAGCTTTTAAGTCATGCTTTTTCAGCAGATCCAAAGTGATTTCTAGGCTGTGTTGTATGCGTTCTTCTTTGTAGAGCAATGTTTCTTTTCTTACATATTCTGGGTGGTACCACTCTTCAAGGTCAACTGTTAAGATGTTGAGCAAGCGCTTCGGGTATCCCAGAATCTTAGAGGTGTGCTTCCTAGGCTGTTATCTGGTGTTAGATGCTGTTCGTTCTCTTTTGACAGCTCTCAAGATGGAATATAGTGTGATTGCTGTGAATATGAAAAAGATTCCGATCATGCCGAAGGCAAGCGCAGCTAAGGCAATATTGATTGGAATGTAACGGTACGTCAAGTATATTTGAAGCGCCCACAGTCCGAAGAACGCGCCCGTGAGGAAAAGCAGTGAGCCTGGCACGCCCAGATAGACCAGGGGTCTTTCTTCCACAACCATTTTAATAATTGTTGATATTACGCTAAACCCGTGTTTCACTGGGCTTTGAGACGAGGTTTCCAAGTTCTTGTATTGGACGTCAACTGGGACTTCAGTTACTACTAAGCCCAGAGCTCTGGTCTTCAATAGAGATTCTGCGCTTACGCCCATTCCGTCTTCGTCAAGTATTAGGCCTTTTATGGCTTTTCGGTTGTAGGCTCTGAAACCGCATTGGGCATCTGTAAGCTTGCCTTTTTCTCCGGAGCCATTCGTCATCTTGGTGAGAACCTTGATTCCGAAACGTCTGTAAAGTGGAACGTTATTGTTCTCCTTGAGAAATCGCGATCCGACGACGACGTCCGCCTTGTTCTCCAGTATTGGCTGTATGAGTTTGGGTATTTCTCTGGCTTCGTGCTGACCGTCAGCGTCGAGAGTCAACAGCAGATCAGCGTTAAGCGCCCTAGCTTTCTCGAAAAGAGTTTGGATGGCAGCTCCATAGCCAGTGTTCTTTTCATGTTTTATTACAACTGCGCCGAGCTTTTCCGCAATGTCAGCGGTCAGGTCTTTAGATCCGTCGTCGCAGACTATGACCGTGTCTGCGTGTTTTTGTGCGAGCAAAATAACCTTGGCTATGGTTTTTTCTTCGTTGTAGGCTGGGATGCCTACGACTATCATTTTACATTCCTTTTCTCTGGCTTTCAGTTTCTGTTCTATGTGTTGAGGGCGTTGACTCCGAGAAACCTGATGAATGCCTTGTCACGTTTCCAGGCATAGAATGTTTTGGTTGCCCATCCTTCGCCGATAGAGCAGAGTCGTTCAACAATTTCGTGCCCAACTTTGTCTGCCCTTGTCGTGAAGCTTTCTTCTAGACACTGCAAGATCTTGGCGACAATCGCTGAAATTGTTCCAGCGAGCATCATGCTTCGAATCTTGTCGACGCATTTTATTGTCAGATTTACGATGGCTCTCTCTACTTTAGATAAGGCTCTGAACCACACTCGTGTCCTCATGGCTCTTGATTTGATCTTGACAAGATCTTGCCTACTCGTCAATAGTGCTCGTTCCTTCCTCTCGTGTTAGGGATTCGGCTGCAGACGTACTTCTGCATTAACAACATGGGAAGACTTCTATTAAAGGTTGCTTCCTGAATCTTATGGAATACTCTTCTAGGGTTTCATGGATCTCAATCGAATCTTCTGATGGAAATGTGTTGCCATTCATGCCTGCGGCTGATATATTTTCGTATAGACTGATCTGATCTTCGTGTGAATAGTTTGTCGTTTCGAATAGATGTAGAGGAAGAATACAAGCCATGCTGTGAAAAGCACGTACCCAGCCACGTAGTGAATGGTGCTGCCGACCTCTATTCCGAAGAAGTAGTTTCCCAAGAAAATCATCGTTACTCTTACAATGTTTAAAGCAAACACACCCAAAAGACCAATGAGGGAATAGGCCGTCTTCACCTTCAAACTGCTAGGATCCTCAAATAAGATCACAACGAGTATAATTGAAAAGACGAGCATGCTGTAGATGCCTATGCATTCATAAACGAAGGCTCCAGAGACGGTCCTCCCTGAGACAGATAGAACTGATATGATAGGCGTGTTGCCTAAGTAGGAAAGGTTAGCGTTCACCCCAAGCGTGGTCAGAATGCCTGTAATGATGTGGGCAAAGTCGTTGGCAAACGGTGAGAGAAAGGGTTTCAGCCAATCTGATATTAAAGTGCTTGATGTGGCAGCTACTATTAGAAACAAGGCTGCAAACGCCTCCTTCAGGGTTGGCAGCTCGAAGAAAATCAAGAAGAGACCGAGAAGATAGATGATGTAGTTTGCTGGGCTGTAAAAAGCCGCTTGAGGATATATCAGAATTGCTCCGTAATAGGCGAGAAAACTGCACACGACGACGATCACGCCCAGGATTTCCTGAATCAAGCTGGCTCCTTTGAGGGTGGATAGTTTCTGATGTTTCAGGAAGAGAAGGAGAAAGCCGTAGAATGGGATTACTGCGCTGAAGGGACTGTAAAGGAAGATTAATAGCATGGGAGGAAATGCCAGAATGAAAAACAGGTTTGCTCTGCTCTGTACTGTGGAGAGGAAGCCAGGCAGTCTTGCTTTGTTTGGTTTCATCTGTGAGCATCGCCAACTGACTTGTTTAAGGTGGACGCTAAATGGTCAAGCTCTTTTTCTGTCAACGAAGGTGAATTTGAAACATAGAAACCTCTCTCGTGGGCGTCTTTCGCTACTCGAAGGTCTGTCAGGTTGTATCGATATTTCTTGTATGGTGGTTGTTCTGGAATAAATGATAGGAGTGGTCTGGTCTCGATTCCTTTGCGCTCTAAGTGTTCTACGATTTTTTCTTTTTTCTTTTTTGTGAGAATGTGGCAGACGTAGTACACGTTGAAAGCGTAGTCCAGTTCTAGAGGCAACTTTAGGCTTGTGTGCTTCAGTCGTTTCTTAAGGTAATTGATGTTGTGCCTTTTGCTTTCAATGTTATGGTCAAGTTTTCGTATTTGTACCAAGCCGATGGCGGCGTGAATGTCTGACATCTTGTAGTTGTAGCCCAGAACGCTATGTTGGAATTTCTCGTGCTTGCTCATCCCGAAGCTTCGCAAGAGACGCATCTTGTCAGCCAGTTCTTCGTCGTTTGTTAGGGCGATGCCTCCCTCAACGGTT
>Ga0209636_10001878_pt1 | contig 21248 bp, 18 predicted proteins | sample DeeMarSWOR152_54_FD_187464 | JGI IMG/M metagenome (GOLD analysis project Ga0209636, IMG submission 187464) | Marine sediment microbial communities from White Oak River estuary, North Carolina - WOR-1-52-54 (SPAdes) (version 2) | ecosystem: Environmental > Aquatic > Marine > Intertidal zone >...
CAAACTCGGGTTTGAGTTTCCTTTGTAAATGCCTTTTATTGTCGCTTTCCCAAAACTAACAAATCTGAACAAATCCAGACAAATTTGGTAAATTTCGGCATATTTATCTATCTGTAAGTCCGTCACGCATCTTGAAAATCTCCTTAGAGGAAGAAATAAGAATTAGTCAGCAAAGATTAAATTGCATTTTTAGATTGGAGAAAGTATTTTATTTGTAAATCAGGTCGAGGAGAATAAAATAAAATGAAAAACTGGTCTGATTTCAACCAGATTCAGGGAGTCTGTGGAGAAACCGCAATATCAACACTGGCAAGGACCCTTATACAACAACTGACATGGTAACGGCAGATCAGACCATTTATCATAATGCAGAATATCCGCCTCATATTGTCTTGCCCAATATTGGAAGAGAAGATCAAAAAGAGGTGTTGAAATGAAATTTATCGAAGACTCGAGAGTTAAAATAAGCCGAAAGGTGTTTACCCTAGCCTGGATCTATTATGCATTATATCTTTTATTCATCATGGGATCGTCTTATCTCCTGGGAGTAAGGCCCTACATTTGGGGTTTACCTTGCTGGGTGTTTATTGGAAATATTTTAGTTCCTGTTGTGTTTGTTCTCCTGTTGATATTCCTAGCAGAGCGATTCATCCCTGACATTCCTTTGACAGAAGACGAAGATTCAGAGCGAGAAGAATGAATCTGGCCATAGTTTTTTTCCTGGCTTATACAGCCCTGTTGATGGCCATTGGCCTGTGGTCCTATCGTATTGTCGAAAAAGTCCCCATCTCGAAATACGAAAAAGAGTTCTATGCGGCAGGAAGGGGATTGGGAGGAATCATAGTCGCTTTAGTCATTGCTGGGGGACTAGCAAGTGCAGGAACTTTCATAGCCGGTCCAGGAATGTGTTATGAATACGGTTATTCCTGGGTACTAATCAATAATTTCCAGATTTTCATGAATCTTTTATTATTGGCTCCGATAGGGATAGGTGTTGGTATCGTGGCTCGGAGGATCAATGCCCTAACGTATTTAGACTTATTTAGAGCTAGATATCAAAGCAAGATGATCATAGTGATGCTGGCGGCTTTAGTGACAATTTTTTTGCTCCCCTACATGGCAACACAGTTTGTCGGGGCCGCAAGAGTCATCGCTCAGATGACAGGAATGGGATATCTTGCTTCTCTTGCTCTCGGATCCTTGGTTGTATTGATCTATTGTGTGCTAGGGGGAATGCGCGGAACTTCTCTGGCAACTTTTGTCCAGGGCATAATTATAACAATCGGATGTTTAATGCTGTTTATAGGCACAGTAAAATATGCCGGCGGATTTCAGAAAGCAACAGAGATAATCGCTGCCCAAGACATAAATTTTCTCTCTCCGACCAAGGGCGGAGAATTTTCCCCATTTTTTGCTTTTTCGATTGCCTGTATGACAGGATTTTTTGTGGTTGGTATGCCCCATGCCATGCTCGGAGCTTTGACTTACAAAAATACAAGGGCTCTTAAAAAGGGAATATGGATGGGAGGAATATTGGTTTTCCTCTGGACGTTTTTGTTGTGTATGGCTGGAGTTATCGGTCGTTCAATAAAGCCTGATCTCCCCGTATCAGATGAAATCAGCCCCTGGCTAGCGATGAATGTGATGCCAGAAGCATTGAGTGGAATAGTCCTTGCTGGTATCGTAGCCGGAATCCAGACTACGGTTGCGGCCATGGCGATAATCATCACCTCGAGCGTTGCCAAGAATCTTTTAAAAGAACTTAAACCCGAAGTATCGGGTGAGGAAATGAAAATGGCTTCAAGGTGGACGATGGGAGCTTGTCTGGCAATCGCCATCGGTTTAGCTCTTTTTCAACCAAAATTGATCCAATGGATAATCTTTTTTTCCATTGGAGGTTTGGAAGCGGCGACTTTCGGTCCGATTTTGCTGGGTATGTTTTGGAAAAAAGGAAATCATTGGGGAGCCATATCTTCAATAGTATGGGGCATGATAATCTATGCACTTGCCAATACAATCATTCCTCAGATAAGACTTTGGGACAGTCATCCCTCTTTTGTATCCGTCTGCAGTGCTGTCATCGTTTATGTCGTGGTCAGCTCATTGACAGCCCGCCCTTCAGTTGAGATAATCCGGACATTTTGGGGCCAAGCAGGAAAGGTGTATAGATGAGTCTCATAGTCTGTTGACTTGAAAGGTCATAAAAGGAGCATCAAACATGAAAAAGAAAGTAAAAATCACAAGCATTGAAATTTATAAATCCGACATACCACTCAAAGAGCCTTTCAGGATAGCTATCATGGAGATTGTCGACGCCCAGAGCGTCATTTTAAAGATTAACACAAATGAAGGGCTGTATGGTCTTGGCGAGGCAAATCCGACCTGGGGAATTACTGGAGAGACTCAATCAATCAATCTAGCGGGAGCTGTAGACCTTAGCAAACTGTTACTGGATAAAGATCCCCTCAATATCGAAGAGCGGATGAGAGAGATAGATGGATTTTTAGTCCATAACAGCACCCTGCGGAGTGCCTTTGACATGGCTTTATACGACCTTTTAGGAAAGGTCGCCGAGCTCCCGCTCTATGCTGTTCTCGGTGGAGGAAAGCGCTCCTTCTGGACCGATAACACAATCGGACTTTCTGAACCGGGGTATATGGCCGAGAAGGCTGTTCGATACAAGAGTGAAGGCTTTCAGGCAATAAAGGTTAAGCTCGGCACTACTCAGAAAGAAGATATCAAAAGAGTCAAAAAAATTAGAGAAGCCATCGGATGTGATTTGCCGATCCGGATTGATGCTAACCAAGGATGGGATTATAAAACCGCTGTAAATATTCTCAAGGCCATTGAATCAGAGGGAATCGAGTACTGCGAACAGCCCATTGCGCACTGGGATTATGAGAATATGCGACGGATTAGAGAGAAGACCTCGATAGGAATCATGGCTGACGAATCCCTGTTTGACCATCACGATGCCTTTAGACTGGCGGCAGAGGGATGCTGTGATTATTTCAATATTAAATTAGCCAAATCAGGGGGCATTCATACGGCGCTGAAAATCAATGCTATTGCTGAAAGTGCGGGTATAATCTGCATGGTCGGTTGCATGATAGAGACAAGGCTGGGCTTGACAGCGGCAGCCCATTTAGTATCCGCCAGGCACAATATTCGTTATGCAGACCTCGATGGATATTTGTTCTTGAAGGAAGATCCTGTGATTGGCGGTGCCCAGTATGAAGTTGGAAAGATCAATCTGCCAGATGCCTCTGGACATGGTGCAGATATTGATCCGGATTTCCTCAATCGTTGTGAGTGCATCACTGTGAGATAAGAGAGATAAAATATCGAAGAGGGAATAGAGGTTAAATGGAATGCCGAAGAGAGGACTCGAATTCCCCTGATTTTATAACTGGTTTAATTTCAACAAATTACATTCTAAATTATTGAAAACGCAGAATTTTATCCTTTCTTAAAGTTTTATGCTTTTTTATATTTTTTTGTATTTATTACCTTCAAATGGTTACAAAATGGTCACAAGCTACCTTATCTTGTACGCTGAATTGATAGACGCACGGGAGTTAAAATCTCTCTTAGGTTGTACCCACGTGCCGATTCGAGTCCAGCCCCAGCACAGCCATCCCTCATTACAATTGGCCAAGAGATATGTTTCAGATTAATCGTGAGAAAAGAGTAAGATGAGTACTTAGTCAAAACTCTACATTTGTCATAAATTCAGGACAATTCATATCCAATAAATTAGAGAAAACTGGTATTTTTAATGGCACGCTTATTGCATATCATTATATTAATCAGTGTAAAAATTATAGTGAGTGGGGGATGGAAAATGAATCTTTCTAGGATGAAAAAAAGGGGGAGAAAGATGAAGAGAGTATTTGGAGTTTTATTTTCTACAGGAATTATCATTGCCTTTTTAATCTTTGTTCCCGAGGCATTAGGCCAGAAGAGTAAAGAAAACGTCGAAGCTACAGACTTTGTGCTGGATTTGGTAGCTCTTTATTTAAACGTAGATGAGGTTGATGATGCGATTCATGTTTTGGAGAAGTTAAGGGAGACCTATCCTGAAGACTATGATATCAGACTCTACATGGGAGTCGCTCTTTATAGAAATAAAGATTATGAGGCAGCTCACAAAGAGTTTCGGGCAATTGAAAATTTTTATGAATACAAGAGATCAAGAAGAATGCGTTATTTTCCATTTTCCTATAAAAATTTGGGTTTACTTTATTTCGGAAGGGGAATCACCCTTCTAAGGTCCAACGATGATTTCAACGGAGCTAAAAAAAAGTTCATCTATGCCTTAAAAAAGGGATACGAAGAGATAAATGCGCGATATCTTTTGGTCTATTCATACCTGAAACTTAAAAATTATAAAAAAGCAAGCAGAGATTTGGATAACTTGCTGGAAAAAAAAGAGATTGATGAGATAGACTATTTTATAAAAGGATATCTGAAATACCAGCTAGGATTAGAAAACGAGGCTGTCTCCTGCTTGAAAAAGGCTCTGGAGATGAATTCAGATTTGATAATAGCCAAAAAGAATTTGGCTTCAATTTATTATAATAAGCGCGATTGGAAAGAAGCTGTGGAGATATGGAGATCAATCATTGAGAAGTCTCCTGAAGATTTAGAGTCCAATCTTAATATTGCCAGAGCCTATTATTATCTAGGAAGAAAGGAGGAGGCAAAGATAATTTTTGAAGATCTAAACATATTCACGCCAGTCGAAAAAGACAGTCCTTCGAAAATTCCTTTAGTTCTTATCCCCTGGGAGAGATGGGATGCGTTTAAAATAAAATACCAGGTGGATTACGATAGCCTCATTAAACAGGGGAACTTAGAAGAGCTGAAAAAGAGAGGGATTGGAGCTCCAAGGGTTGCGGCTCTTTTTTTGAACCAAAAGGCTCTCTTCACTTTGAGAGATGAAGGAAATATTGATGAAGCGATAAAAATCTTAAGCCTGGCCCAAGTCATAGATCAAACTGCTTTTTTTACAAGTTATAATCTGGGACAGCTCTATCTGAATTCCGGAAAGTTAGAAGAGGCAGAGGAAAATGCCTTGCGAGTCATTCAATCCGAAAAGAATTTTATTGATGCACATGATCTTTTGGGAAACATCTATTTCAAGAAAGGGAAATATGAGGATGCCTTAAAAGAATTTGAGGGGGTGATAGAAATTTCAGAATTTGACGCAGTTGGCCATTACAACCTTGGGTGTGCATTTTGGGAGTTAGGAAATTCAGAAGATGCAGAGAAGGAATGGAAGCGAGCAGTTGAGTATGATGCCGATACGACAGAGAGAGTTAAGGTGAAAAAAATTACTCAGGATGACTTCGGTTATTCAATAATCGTTCAGAATAAACCTGTTGCCTATCACGCCCATATCTCCCTTGGTTCATTATATGAAGCAAAAGGATTCGTTGAAAAGGCTATAAAAGAGTATGAAAGAGCAGAGATGAGAGAGCCAAATAATCCAGAAGCCTATTTCAAGCTTGGAAGAATATATTTTGAAAAAAATGTCCGGGAGAAAGCAAAATATCATCTGGGAAAACACATAGAATTAGGAGGGAAGAATCAAAGAGAAGCTCAAGAGATGCTCGATTCTTTTAAAAAATAAGTGATGAAAAAAAATAAGATATTCATTCTTATCTCAATCATAGCATTCTTATATAATTATTCTTTCTCATACGACTTTGCAGGATTGTTTAAAAGAGGGCTTAGCGCTTTGAATAATAAAAACTATCGAGAAGCAGTGGAATATCTCTCCAAGGCCTTGCAGTTACCTGAAAAACCCGAAAAGGGATTATCTCTTGCTGCTGTTTATAATCTGCGTGGAATAGCCTATACAGAACTTGGAGAGAATGATAAAGCATTGGAAGATTTCGCCATTGCCATAGAGACTTATCCGGATTATGTGGAAGTTTATAATAATAGAGGAAGAGTTTATTACAATTTAGGGGAATATGACAAAGCAGTAGAAAATTATTCAAGAGCAATCGATCAGGACAAAAAACATCTCCGTTTAGAGAAAAAATATCATGAAGCCCTGTATAACAGGGGATTGGCCTTTTTCGGTAAAGGGGAATACGAAAAAGCTGTGGAAGATTTTACAAATGTGATAGAGGATATAGCTGAGGTGAGGAGTCTTGAGTCGAAGCAGGCAGAGGCCTACAATTTTCGCGGGCTCGCTTATTCCAGAGTTGGGCAAAAAGAAAAGGCAATTGAAGACTTCACAAGAGCATTTGATCTGAATCCAGAATTCTGGGATGCTTATTTTAACCGAGGACTCATGTTTTTCGATGATGGAGAATATGAAAAAGCTATTGAAGACTTTTCCCAAGCTATTCGGCTAAATCCATATTCTGAAGAAACATATTTCAACCGAGGAAATTGTTATCATATGACTGGGGAATATCAAAACGCCATAGATGATTTCAGCAAATCAATAGGATTAAACCCTAGGAATGCCGATGCATTTTACAGCAGAGGGATTTGCTATTTTCATAAATTGGAGTATGAAAAAGCTATTCTAGATCTTAAGAAGGCTGTTGATTTGGGAGATCATCAAGCGAAAGAAGCACTAAAGAGGTACTTTAATATTAAGTATTTGGCTTTGTCCCTAAGTTGACTGATACGAGTGCATAATCCGGTTCAAACATGTTACACTAATATAAATTACCCAATATTTCAAAATTACGAACAGGGAGTCAGCAGTAAATATATTTTGTAAATTATTGAAAATAAGTAAGTAATGCCGAAGAGGGGACTCGAACCCCTACGAGCTAGTTACGCTCACATGGCCCTCAACCATGCGTGTCTACCAAATTCCACCACTTCGGCATAAAAAAAGAAAATAGGTTTATTTCTTTATGGGTTCACTCTTCTTTTTCTCAGGATCTGATTCTTGCTTTTTTATCTCCTCTTGCTGTTTCTTCGTTTCCTGTTTTTTTGTTTCGTCTGCGGGCTGTGTGGTTCCTTCCGGTGCTTTCTTTTCTTCGCCTTCCTTTTTCTGCGTTTCTGTGACTGCCTTCTGCTCAATAGGGGCCTCTTCGCCGCTTATGACCGACCTTTCCCCCTTTGCAGAGAGAATCCAGAGACCCAGGGAGGTTATCATAAAAAGAATGGCGCTTACTGTCGTGGCCTTAGTGAGAAGGGTCGCAGCTCCTCGAGGTCCAAAGACCGACTGGCTTCCCATCCCTCCGAAAGCTCCTGCTAAATCAGCTGACTTCCCAGACTGGAGCAGAATAGCGATAATCAACACAATGCAAACCATGATGTGAATAGTCAGAAATAATGCATTCATTTTTCCTCGTATGCTCTAATAGCTTCTTTGGCGATTTCTGTGAAGGATTCAGCCTTCAACGATGCTCCTCCCACCAAAGCACCGTTTAAGTCTTTTTCTTTTAACAGAGAAAAAGTATTTTCCGGCTTAACAGAACCGCCGTACAGAATTATAGCATAGGAACCCACGTCATTTCCATGCTTTTCTGCCAGTTTCTCTCTGATAAAACCATGCACTTCTTGAGCTTGCTCAGGTGTTGCTGTCAAGCCTGTCCCAATGGCCCAGATGGGTTCGTAGGCGATGATGATTTGTCTGATGTCTTCTGTTTTCAGACTGTCCAGACCCTCAATCATCTGGGTTTCCACCTTTTGTATGGTTTCTCCCTTTTCACGCTCCTCTAGGGATTCTCCTATGCACATAATAGGAAGGAGACCATGGGCTAGAGCAGCCTTGATTTTCTTGTTAACTGCCTCGTTGGTCTCTCCGAAATATTGACGTCTTTCCGAATGGCCGATCACAGCGAAGGTACAGCCTACATCCTTGAGCATCGGCGCCGATACCTCTCCTGTAAATGCTCCTTTATCTTCCCAAAACACATTCTGCGATCCGAGAAGAACCGGGCTTCCCTGGAGGGCCTTTTTGACCTCACTCAGGGCTGTATATGGAGGAATAACGACAAGTTGAGCTTTCTCGTATTCAGAACTTACTTCCCGAAGCTTTTGGACTAACTCCACAGCTTCAGGAAGAGTCATGTGCATCTTCCAGTTTCCAGCAATAAAGGGTATTTTATTCGTAAATGTCATTTTATTTCTCCGTTAAGGCTTCAATCCCGGGCAATGTCTCATTGGCAATATACTCTAATGAGGCTCCGCCACCCGTGGAAATGTGAGAGATTCGCTCGCTCACTCCAGCCTTATAAACCGCAGCCACAGAATCTCCTCCTCCAACAATCGAAACAGCATCCGAACCAGCCACCGCCTCTGCTATCTTTAGTGTTCCCGTAGAGAACTGATCGATTTCGAAGACTCCCATGGGGCCGTTCCAGAAGATTGTTTTTGCTTTGGCTATGACCGCTTTGTATTTTTCTATGGTTTTTGGACCGATATCCAGGGCCATTAAATCTGAAGGGATGGGGAAATCATCGATCAATCGAGCCTCAGCATCAGGAACGATCGTGATGGCCGCAATATGATCTTCTGGAAGGAGAACAATCACACCCATAGCCTTTGCTTTGTCGAGGAGGCTCAAGGCTAAGTCTTTTTTATCTTCCTCGACAAGAGAGAGACCGACATCATACCCCTGGGATGCAAAAAAGGTGTAAGCCATTGCGCCGCCGATCAGGATATGGTCGGCTCTGTTCAACAAACTTTCGATCACCGGAATCTTATCCGAGACCTTTACACCTCCTAAAACAGCGACATAAGGTTTTTCCGGTGAGTGGACCGCTTTGCTCAGATATTCCACTTCTTTACTGACCAGGAATCCTGCGGCTGACATTTTCACGTATTGGGGGATGCCCACGATAGAGGCATGTGCCCTGTGGCAGGCACCGAAAGCATCATCCACATAACAGTCAATGTCTTTAGACAATTGCTGGCCAAAGTCGGGATCATTTTCTGTCTCTCCCGGGTAAAACCTGAGGTTTTCCAGAAGGAGAACCTGGCCTTCCTTCAGGTTGTTTTTTATCTCCTCCACTTCGTCGCCGATGACATCTGGAGCCAGTATGACTTTAGAGGAGATGAGCTCTGAAAGTCTAGTCGCAACTGGCTTCAAGCTGAATTCAGGCTTGTATTGGCCCTTCGGACGTCCCAGATGTGAGGCTACGATGACCATGGCTCCCTGCTCAAGAAGATAATTCAGCGTTGGCAAGGCCGCTTTGATGCGCGTATCATCCCGGATGTTTCTTTCCTCATCGAGAGGAACATTGAAATCTACACGCAAGAAGACCTTTTTTCCTTTTACGTTCAGGTCCTTTACAGAAAGCATGCTTCCTCACCGAGAAATGAATTTAATCAAATCCACGAGACGGCAGGAATAGCCCCATTCGTTATCATACCAGGCCAGGACTTTGACCATGTTATCGGCGGTCACGCGGGTGAATTCTGCGTCTACAATGGAGGAATGTGGATTGGCCATGAAATCTACAGAAACCAGCGGCTCCTCTGTGTACTGGAGAATGCCTTTCAACTCTCCTTCGGAGGCAGCTTTGAAAGCTTGGTTGACTTCTTCGGCAGTAACGTTTTTCTTCAAAAGCACGACAAGGTCCACCAAAGAGACATTAGCCGTGGGAACCCTGATAGCGATTCCATCGATTTTGCCTTTAAGCTCTGGCAGAACCAGTCCGACCGCTTTAGCAGCGCCTGTTGTCGTGGGAATCTGGGAGACTGCCGCTGCCCGTGCACGACGCAAGTCTTTGTGGGGAGCATCCAGGATCCTCTGGTCCATCGTATAGGCATGAATGGTGGTCATGAACGCTTTTTCCACGACAAAGGCCTGGTGGATAACCTTGACTGCCGGAGCAAGACAGTTGGTGGTGCAGGAAGCGTTCGAGATGATATGGTGATTCTCCGGATTGTAGGCATCATCGTTGACACCGAGAACAAGAGTGATGTCAGGTTCTGTGGCTGGAGCGGAAATGATTACCTTTTCTGCTCCGCCCAATTCAATATGTTTGTTGGCATCCTGTCTTTTCCTGAACAGCCCAGTGGCCTCGATGACGATGGTCACACCCAGGTCTCTCCAGGGGAGATTGGCCGGGTCTCTCTCGGTGAGAATCTTAGTCTCTTTGCCATCGACAATTATGGCGTCATCTGTAGCTTTTATATCTGCATCCAGGATGCCGAGCACAGAGTCATACTTCAGAAGGTGAGCCAAAGTCTTTGCATCGGTGATGTCATTGGCTGCCACTATTTCAATATCCGGATCTTTATAGCCTGCACGGAACACATTCCTTCCGATCCGGCCAAATCCATTTATTCCAATTTTCACACTCATATGAAACCTCCTCTTAATATTAACATTTTCTATTAACATAAATGGACGTTTAAATCAATGAAACAGAAAGGCTGGAGTCTTCACAATGATGCATAGCATGATTCATCCTTAGTTGCCACAGAAACAAATTCTCACCTCATCTAATGACGGACAGAAGATAAGGAAAATGGCTAGAAAAGCTGCATGGCATACATCGAAGAAGCGCTGAGCAACGCCACAATGAAATTATCGTCTATCCCCAATGGCAAGAGCTCAGCCACAGAGGCAGTAAAAGCTCCGATGAGAAAAGTAGGAATGGGGATTGAGATATATTGTAGAAAGACATACCCTGAGATGAGACATGCGTTGAAGTGAGCCAAGCTCCCTTCGATGGATTTTTCGAAAACTTTTTTTCGGCCAAAATGGATGCCGAAAAATTTACTGAAAAAATCTCCAAATATCAGATAACCCACCGCCAAAATGGCTATGGCCTTTTCGAAGAGAAGGATTGTAAGGAAGCTTGCAAAGAGGAACATGGTGATGGATGAAAATTTTTTATATTCTTTGGATCTATACAGATCCTTGATTCTTTTGAAAAAAAACACATTGATTTTTTTTGAGAAGAGACGGGTCAGGTCAAGGAGCAAGAAAAAAAGAGCGATACTCCCTATAAGAATCAAGGTCTCTTTTTTTTCTATTTTGAGATAATCCACGATCAGGAGGACCGCAAAAGGTCGCGAGTAGTGACGCCAATTGAGCTCGCTTTTTGCCTTTTCTGAGGAAAGAGACAGTAACCTCCTTTTTACTATATTCCGGATGTCCATAAGAAAGATGAAGGTGATAATAGAGAGGATGAAAAACATGTAAGTCTGATTAGGAGAGAAGACGAGAATGAAAATTGTTAGCACAGGAATAATAGCTAATCCCAAAATGACTCCTTGCTTTATCACACAGAAAAAGGAGATAGAATAAAATGCTAACAAAACAAGGCTTTCCCAAGGAAGCCATCCCCTGGAGTAAAAAATGATGAGATAGAAGATTAAGATAGCAGTTGCCGTAGCTAATCCCTGGCCTCCTTTGAAGTTGAGATAAAAAGGAAAGATATGACCCAGTATGGTAGCCAATCCTATTAGATGCACTAAAAGGGGGGAGGCTCCGAGGGCATATGCGATATACATCGCAATCAGGCCTTTAGAAAGATCAAAGACCCCAGTTATGATAGCTGGACCGAGGCCCAAGACTTTGTATGTGTTCTTGGTTCCCGCATTTTTGGTGCCGTGCTTGCGAATATCTATCTTTTTTAGAATGCGCCCTAAGATAAATGATGGAGAGATGGTTCCCAAAAGGTAACCACCAAATAGCATTAAGGAGATATCAGAAAAAGCCATGAATTTTTCTTACTTATCTTTCCCCGGTCCATTCGACAAATTCAAGGAAAAATATAATGAATAATCATGAGTGTTGTCAATTTCTAATCGGGCAAATAGATGAAGTTTTGTTTGGAGTCCAAATTCAACAAAGATTTATGGTAAAATCACAATAATATATATGTGATTCTCTGAATGTTAAAGTCGAAGGAGCTAAAATGAAAGTCCTTAATTCGCGACAGATGCAAAGCATCGATAAAAAAGCCATACAAGAGATTGGCATCATCGGGCCCATATTGATGGAGAATGCCGGGATTCAGATCACAAAGGAGATATTGGCGAAATTTCCAGACATCCAGAGAGAAAAGGTTGTGATCGTTGCTGGAAAAGGGAACAACGGCGGAGATGGCTTTGTGGTGGCTCGCCATCTTTTTAATCGCGGATGCAAACCAATTGTCCTGCTACTGGCCATGAAAAAAGATCTAAGAGGAGATGCGGCTCTGAATGCAGGCATCGCAGACAGAATAGGAATCGATGTCAGAGAAATCACGTCTACCAGGAGATGGAGTGCACATAAGAAGCTCCTGCAGAGAGCGACCCTTCTTATCGATGCGATTTTTGGAACAGGCCTGATCAAACCTGCCAGCGGTCTTTTTGCAAAGGCCATCGAGGATATCAATACATGCAAGGCGTTTAAGGTCGCCGTCGATATTCCTTCTGGCCTCTCCTCAGATACCTTCGAGATCATAGGGCCGTGTGTGTGTGCTGACCTAACAGTGACTCTGGCTGCACCGAAGATTGCTCATGTCTTCCCTCTGTCTGAGGACTGTGTGGGAGAACTGAAGATTTCTGACATCTGCGTTCCTCCCTTTTTATTCGAAGATGAGAGTTTGAAGCTCGACTGGTTGGAAGAGGATATGGTTCGGCCATATTTTGAACGCCGAAGAAAAGACACCCATAAGGGCACCTACGGTCATCTCTTTGTGGTGTCCGGATCTCTGGGAAAAACAGGAGCAGCTGTAATGGCCGGAAAGGCCGCTTTAAAGCTGGGAGCAGGGCTTGTGACCGTGGGAACTCCCAAGAGCTGCCTTCCGATTGTGGCTCGCTCCATGATGGAATTGATGACAGAGCCCTTGCCAGAAACAGAGGAGGGGACTCTTTCATCAGAAGCATTGGATAAAGTTTTGAGCCTACTTGAGGGGAAAGATGCTCTCATGATAGGCCCAGGTATTTCGACTCATGAATCAACTGGGGAATTTGTGCTTTCGCTCCTTCCTCGTGTAAAAATCCCTGTTGTTCTGGATGCGGATGCCCTGAATATATTGGCTTCAAAGCCCGATATCCTGAAATCCATGTCCAGGCCTTTGGTCGTTACCCCACATCCTGGCGAGTTTGCGCGCCTTGTCAAGCTGTCCACCAAGGAGATCTTGACCAAAAGACTGGAGCTTATCCCCCGATTTGCCGCAGAATATGGTGTGTATGTTGTCCTGAAAGGCTACAGAACCCTGACAGCCTCACCTGATGGAAGAACGTACATAAATCCTACCGGTAATCCTGGTATGGCGACTGCGGGCTCAGGGGATGTTTTGAGCGGAATGATAGCGGCCATGATTGTTCAGGAAAAGAATATCCTGGAAGCCATTCTGGCTGCGGTGTATATTCACGGACTCAGCGGAGACATCGGAGCAAGTCGGCTTGGAGAAAAGTTTTTAACAGCCGGAAACATGATCACCTATCTTCCAGCTGCTATAAAGACGCTCTTGGTGAAGACCTGAGAAATACAAAAAAAATGATGAAGACCCACAGATCAAAGAAGGATTTGGAAGTACACACAACTTCGTCCGAGAGAGAGACCTTTCTTCTAGCAAAAAAATTGGCAGAATCCTTCGAGGGCCGAGAATTGGTGCTTTTGATCGGAGAACTCGGTGCAGGAAAAACCATCTTTGCCAAAGGGATTGCTGCAGGATTGGGATTGGAAGATGCCCATCAGGTCTGCAGCCCCTCCTTTACACTCGTGAATATCTATCAGGCCAAATTTCCAATCATTCACATAGATCTCTATCGTGTGGGAAAAGAATCCGAGATAGAGGACCTCGGTTGGGAAGATTATCTGGACCAAGGCGTTATCATCGTGGAATGGGCCGAAAAGTTAAGACTGAATATGGAATCTATACGGGTTACCATAGAAGTCGGGCATGATGGCACTCGGCAGATAAAAATTGAACATGGACAAGTGAAGAATTAGGTTCGAGTCCCGATAACTTCGAGGAGGGTTCTTGTAGCTTTGGTGATGTCTTTGGCATCCATAATGGAAGAGATGACAGCGATACCATTTGCTCCAGAAGCGATCACGCCTCTTGCATTTTCGGCCTTTATCCCTCCGATAGCCAGGATCGGGATTTTAACCTTGTTCCTTATTGTTTTGAGACCTTCAAATCCCAGAATCGATCTAAGATCTTTTTTGGATGGAGTATAAAAGATTGGTCCCACACCTATGTAATTGGCCCCTTCAGATTCGGATTCCTCAGCCTCTGTTACGGTGTTGACCGAGATCCCTATAAGTCTTTCTTTTCCGATGATTTTTCGAGCAATGGGCAAAGGCAGGTCTTCCTGTCCCAGGTGTACACCATCAGCCTCGCAAGCGAGAGCAATGTCAAGCCGATCGTTAATGATAAGGGGAATATTTCTGGATTTCAGGAGTTCAGATGTTTGCACAGCCAGATCCAGGAATGCACGGATATTCAGATTCTTTCCTCGAAGTTGAACGAGTGTGACACCGGCATCAACGGCCTCTCGGATAATATAGATGAGATTACGGCTTCCTGCTGCTTCTGAATCTGCCACAAGACAAAGCCTCCAATCGATTGTCTTCATGACTCTAAGGATTATATCAAATAACGTGGGCGTTGCGAACATCCCCATAAAGTCCTCATAAAATTGAAATAATCAAAAACTTCATGTATAAATCAATTTGAACGTCTATATGAATGAAGGAGAAATGCGATGAATTCCATATCCGAGATTTTCGGTTTTATCACAGGGAACATGTATCTGAGATTTCTCTTTATTCTGGTCATTTCTCTGATAGTGGCCTTCTTAGTGAAGCTCATAATGACTAGGGTGTTGAAGCCCTTGGCTATGAAAACCAAGACAAAGGTCGATGATCTGATCATCAAGAGCATTTCCTCCATCATTTTCTTTATCATTATTGTTTTGGGCTTCAGAATCGGCATCCAGCATTTTGAATTTGAAACGGCCCTGTACAGCAATTTGGTCAACTCGCTTTTGATTATCATTGTGACAGTTCTTGTCATAAGGATCATTTCCAATTTTGCTAAACATTGGCTCAAAGAATGGGCAGCCAAGACAAAATCTACCGCTGATGACAGGTTAATCCCCTTAGTCGCAAAGATCTTAAAAGTCGTTGCTATTATTTTAGCCTTCATCTTCATTTTCGACGTTTGGGATATCAACATCAGCCCTCTTCTGGCCACCGCAGGTATCGCAGGCTTAGCCGTAGGTTTTGCTGTGAAAGATTCCCTCGCTAACATTCTTGGTGGAATGCAGCTTGTCCTGGACAAGACATTCAAAGTAGGAGATAAAATTCAGCTGGAGAGCGGAGAAATGGGCGTCATCTTAGATATTGGAATCAGAAGCACAAAGTTAAAAACCTATGATAACGAAGTGATATATATTCCCAATGGCAATCTGGCCAATGCAAAAATTAAGAATTTCACTGTGCCTGACCTTTCCATCCGGGTAAACGTCAATTTTGGGGTAGTATACGGATCAGATCCTGAAAAAGTGCAACAAGTTGTTCTCGAAGCGCTTAAAAAGATTGATACGGTTCTTGAAGATCCAGAGCCTGTGGTGCAATTTATGAACATGTCCGATTTTTCGCTGGATTTCATCGCCAGGGCTTGGGTAGCGAGTTATACAGAAGCCTATTTCATGAAGATAAAGATGACCGAAGAGATCTACAAGGCTCTCAACAAAGCTAACATAGGCATCCCTTTTCCGACACGAACCGTCTACACGAAGAAACTGGATTAAGGCTTTTCGGCCATTTGAACCATTGACAAGGTAAAAGAGTTTTTATTTAATGACAGCGTTTGGGAGGAAACCATGATTTCCCGAGTGAAAGCCCTCATACGCGAAGTTAAAGATTTCCCTAAACCCGGAATAGGCTTCAAAGATATCACTCCAGTGGTGCAGGATGCCGAAAGTTATAATTATGTGGTCGACAGGATGGTTTCCTGGGCCAAAGAGAGAGGTGCCGAGACCATTGTCGGAATCGAATCCCGCGGATTCCTGTTTGCGGCTCCTGTGGCCAGCAAACTGGGATTGGGTTTAGCCATCATCAGAAAAAGGGGAAAGCTTCCAAGGGAGACAGTCTGTGTGAAGGCTCCCAATGAGTATGCAGTGGAATATTTTGAGATGCATAACGACTGCATCCTTCCAGGACAGAAGGTTCTCATCATAGATGATCTCATCGCGACTGGCTCGTCCTCTGTAAGTGCCATCGATTTGGTCAAAAAATTAGGTGGGGAAGTCGTCGGGTTGGCTTCCTTGGTAGAGCTGAGTTTTTTAAACGGAGTGGAGTTCATAAAGAAAAGGCATCCTGATGTGGATATTCTATCCCTCATTCAATTCGAAGAATAAAGGAGTGAGGCATGCAGGGTTTTTTAGACCGCTTTTTTAGACTCAAAGAGAACGATACTTCCTTCCGAACCGAGATGCTCGGCGGCGTGACCACCTTCATGACCATGTCCTATATTATCTTCCTCCAGCCGGCAGTGCTCTCCCTGGCAGGGATGGACAGCGGGGCGGTTATGGTGGCCACCTGTCTTTCGAGCGCCGTGGCAACGCTCCTGATGGGTCTTGTAGCCAAATATCCCTTTGCTCTTGCACCAGCCGTCGGTCACAATGTCTTTTTTGCCGTCACTGTGTGCGGAACGATGGGGTATTCCTGGCAAGTGGCCCTTGGGGCTGTGTTCATCTCCGGCTCCATTTTTTTGATTCTGTCGTTACTCAGAGTCTGGGGAAAACTGATTGCAGCTGTGCCGGATTCCTTGAAGTATGGAATTGCCGTAGGCATCGGACTTCTGATTGCGTTTGTTGGTTTCCAGTTTGGAGGAGTTGTTGTCGATGACCCTGAGGTATTGGTAAAGATAGGAAACTTTGCCAGCAAGCCGGTTTGCCTTGCCCTTTTTGGAGTGTTGGTCACACTGGTCTTGATGGCCATGCGAATTCATGGGGCTATACTCATAGGGATTATTGCCACGGCTCTATTGGGGATACCGCTCGGAGTCGTCAAGTATCATGGCGTCATGTCCGCACCACCAAGTTTGGCTCCCACTCTCTTGAAACTGGATATTATGGGGGCCCTACAAACTGGCCTCATAACAGTGGTCTTTGTGTTTTTCTTCCTGGATCTTTTCGACACCATGGGCACGTTGATCGGTGTGAGTGGGCAGGCTGGCTTTCTCAGGGAAGGGAGACTTCCCAGGGCGGATCAAGCTATGTTCTCGGATGCTGTGGGAACGGTCAGTGGAGCCGTGCTCGGAACCTCAACTGTGACCACCTACATCGAAAGTGCGGCAGGGATCGTCCAAGGTGCTAGGACGGGGCTGGCCAACATATTCACTTCATTCCTCTTCCTTATAGCTTTGTTTTTTAGCCCATTGGCCGAGATGATCGCTGGGGTGTATGAATTTGAGGGCTTAAAGCTCCGTCCGGTGATTGCACCTCCATTGATTGTCGTTGGCTTTTTAATGATGAGATGTGTGAGCTATATCGAATGGGATGATTTGACAGAAGCCGTCCCTGCTTTTTTGGCTATAATCGTCATGCCCCTTACACTCAATATAACAGAGGGAATTGCTTTCGGATTTATCTCCTATTCTCTCTTGAAGCTTGTATCAGGTCGAGGCAAGCAGGTGCACTGGATTATCTATTTGTTTGCGGCCCTGTTTGTGCTGCGCTACATAATCGGATAAGGTTGAAATTTAGCGGATAGAATCACGCTCTGCAGTCAACAAATCGAAAATCCTTAAGAGGATACATCTCTTAATGTGAAGATCCATTAGATTTATAATATTCACACTTAAAAACGCATGGAGGTTAAGCAAGATATGAAAACTCTGATTGTCAAATGTCTACCCGCCATTCTTTCTTTCGTGCTTTTAACAGTGAGTTGTGCACGCGTCATGGTTAAAACCGATCTTGCCTTGGGCCCTTCAGAGATGAAGTGGGTGAACAAGAGATTAAACGCGATGACTCTTGAGGAAAAGATCGGTCAGATGGTAGTTTGTAGGTATTCCGGTCGTTTTGTCAACAGGTACAGCGAGTACTTCCGAAATCTCAGGAGTTTGATTCTAGAACAGAAGATCGGAGGTCTGATCATTTTCGGCGGTAACGTCTACGAGACGGCTATCTTGACCAATTCCCTCCAAAAATTAGCAAGGATCCCCCTTCTGATTGCCTCAGATTTTGAGAGAGGCGCAGGGAATCAGATAGATGGAGCCACGCTTTTTCCTCCTCTTATGTCATTGGGAGCTGCGAATTCTGAAGATTTAGCCTACACCATGGGGAAGATCACAGCCTGGGAAGGGAGGGCGCTGGGCATTCATATGACCTATGCGCCGGTTGTTGATGTCAACATCAATCCTGATAATCCCATCATCAACACCCGTTCGATCGGAGAAGATCCTGAGCAGGTCGGACGTATCGCTCAGGCATTTATTAAGGGATGCCAAGATCATGGACTTATCGCAACGGCCAAGCATTTTCCCGGCCATGGGGATACAGATTTGGATTCCCACAGTGTCTTGGCTACCATAGAAGGCGATCGGGATCGCTTGGATAGAGTAGAGCTCTATCCCTTTAAAAAAGCTATCGAGGCGGGCGTTCAAGCCATCATGACCGCCCATCTGCGTATTCCAACCCTCGATCCAACTCCAGATCTTCCTGCCACGCTTTCTTCTCCTATCTTGACCGATCTCTTGAGGAAGGAGATGGGATTTAGGGGGATAATCGTCACGGATGCCATGGACATGGGAGGGGTGACAACCCTCTATTCTCCTGAGGATGCAGCCCTCAGAGCTGTGAAGGCTGGTGTGGACATGCTTCTCCTTTCCCCTACACCCCTGGAAGTCATTCAGACGCTGACCTCTGCTGTTAGAAACGGACAGATTTCTGAGTCGAGGATCAATGTGTCGGTGAAGAGAATCCTGGAGGCTAAAGCGAGGTTGGGTTTGCATCTGAATAAATGTGTTGATATAGAGATGTTGGACAGGAAGATTGGTCCTATGCTTTATCTTGAACAGGCCGAGAAGGCGTTTGATAGCTCCATGACCCTCGTCAAGAATGAGGGAGGAGTCCTCCCCTTATCAGGGGAACGAAAGATGGCTGTGTTTTCCATGAGCAGCGACCCTGGTGGTTATTTTGCGGGAAGAGCATTTGTCCAGGAATTTAAAAAAAGGGCTCCCCAGGCTCTCGAATTCTTCGCCGAGGCCTTGACAGGAGAAGAGTTCATCCAGGAAGCTGCTGAAAAAGCCAAAGAAGCAGAAGTGGTTGTGGTTGGCCTGTTTTCAAGGCTGCGTTCTGGAAAAGGGAGCGTTGGTATTGATCCTAGACATGTTCAACTGATACAGGAATTCTCTCAAGGACCACAGCCGGTTGTGGTCGTGTCATTCGGAAGCCCTTATTTTCTAAGGCATTTCCCAGATTTGGATAGTTATCTCTGCGCATACAGATATGCAGAAGAGGCGCAAAAGTCTGCGGTAAAAGCCCTGTTTGGGGAAATCGAAATCACAGGAAAACTGCCTGTGTCGATCCCGGGAGTTTATCCTAGAGGACACGGATTAATTCTCGAAAAAAAGTAAAGAATTCAAAATACAGTGAGGAGAAAAACTGGCACAGAGTCACGGCTGCGGTTACAGAGTTTTTTGACATGTTGCTCGAGGCCGTGAAGGAGGATAACAAGTAATGAGAATTGACATTTTCAGATAGCGTCTTTATCATAGACATGGCAGAGAGGTTAGGGGGCGATTTGAAGAACAGGATAGAAGTAAAATGATATTTCCAAAAAAGGCTCTCACAGTTGCCTTAATCGTTATTGCGATTGGTGTATTGGTCTTCTTTGTCTTTATCAAAAAGGGGATAGAAGCCGAAGGAACGGAGGCGTCCCAGGATGCACCCGAGTCAGAAGCTAAAGAGACACCCATTCCGGTAAAAGTTGCCAAAGCTTACAGGGGCGAGCTTATTATCACCTTAAAGTCCCCGGGTGAGGCGGTTACAAACAGGATGGTTATCATTAAATCCGAAGTGGAAGGCGTCATAAAAAAAATTGATGTCGAAGAAGGAAAACATGTGAAAGAAGGAGATCTGCTGATTGAATTGGATGACAGAAGATACAGACTAGAGTTGGAAAGATCTCAGGCTGACCGTTTGAGCAGACTATCCGAGTTATTGATGGAAAAACAGTTTGCCGGCACAGAGGAGGATGTTGGAGAGTCTGGGATGGAAAAAATTCAGAGAGCTAAACAAGAATATGAGAGCGCACGAGAGCTTTTCCAAAAGGGCATGATATCAGAGAAAGAATATGAAGATATCTACAGAAAGTATGAGCTGGCCTTGATCGAGTCGGGTGAGAAAAAGGAAGAGGTCCGGTCTGCAATGAAGGGATTAACCCAGGCAGAGATTGCGGTTAAAAAGGCACAGATGGATTTGGAAAGAACAAAGATCAGAGCGCCTTTCTCAGGCATCATCACAGATATTCAGGTGTCTCCTCAAGAACATATCAGCGCAGGAAGAGACCTGTTTTTCCTTGTGAACATCAGCCGGATCCAGGTCCATGCAAAAGTCCTGGAGAGTGAGATAGGGAAGATGAAGGTGGATCGGGAAGTGGATCTGCGGTTCAGCGCTTATCCTGGCAGAGTGTTTAAAGGTAAAGTGAAGGCCATCAGCCCGGTCATCAATCCAGAGGACAAAACGTGCAAAGTTATCGTGGATGTGGACAACCCGAAGGAAGAGATAAAGCCTGGGATGCATGCAGATGTGGAGATCGCGGCTGAAATTCACAAGGATAAGCTGCTCGTTCCCCAGGATGCCGTTCTGGTTAGAGGCGGAAGAAAGTTAGCCTTTGTCGTGGAGGGGGATCTGGCCAAATGGAGGTATATCCAGGTTGGCCTGGAAAACGATGAATTTGCAGAAGTCTTGCCGAGCGATAGGGAAGGAGAAGGAGTCAAAGAGGGAGAAATAGTCATCGTCGATGGCCATTTCACACTGGCTCATGACGCTCGGATTAGAATTGAAGAAGAGTAAAAACGGATTATCTTAGTGTAAACGTTACAGTGACTACGAAGATGACTCCTCGGGGTTTGCCGTTGATGACCATGGGCTCGTAGACCCACTGGCGAACCGCATCCACAGCTGACTGGTCGAGAAGAGGTATCGAGCGCAGGATCTTCACACTCGCCACACGGCCATAGATATCCGTGGTGGCCTCGATGATCACGATGCCTTCCACTCTTGCTTGGCGCGCAATCTCCGGATAGAGCGGTTCTACCTTCTTGATCAGCTTGGGAGGTTTGATCTCACCCACG
>Ga0209636_10001879_pt1 | contig 21240 bp, 20 predicted proteins | sample DeeMarSWOR152_54_FD_187464 | JGI IMG/M metagenome (GOLD analysis project Ga0209636, IMG submission 187464) | Marine sediment microbial communities from White Oak River estuary, North Carolina - WOR-1-52-54 (SPAdes) (version 2) | ecosystem: Environmental > Aquatic > Marine > Intertidal zone >...
AGGCAATGCGCAAATATCGCGTATCTCAAGCATCAGGTCCATTATTGTACCTATGTATACTGAACCAAGACCCATCGCATCGGCGGCCGTGCAAATATTCTGAGCGCTAATGATCGTATCCTGGAAAGAAATCCAAAAGTGACGGAAGCTATCGGTTGCCGTAAATGGTGCAATTTCCAGCTTAGCCCACCGTCGAAGACGGTGCCAGTCAATGCAGAATATCAAGTTCACGGGCGCTCGAGCAATAAAATCTTGCCCGCACATTTCTGCAAGCTTATTTCTTGTCTCTTTTGACTCGATTTTTATTATCGAATACGGTTGAAGGTTACCTCCGGTCGGGGCGTGGACACCTGCATCGAGAATCAGATTCAGCACTTCTTTAGAAATTATTTTGTCCTTGAAATTACGACAACTCGCGCGCTCAATGAGCAATCTCACTGTATCATTAGAATAGTGTCCAATTACCTTCTCCTTGAAACCATGATGAGAAGGCGTTTTTTTACTCTCCATAATGGTTACTCCTTTTCGATATCCTATCCTTTTCGAAAGACAACGTTGATCACGCTATCGGGTCTGGCTGGAGCAAAGTCCCGTATATTGTGGTAGGCTTCCACAAATTTCATACCTGCCACTTCTGCCATTTCAATGATCTCGGACAGCGAGTATATTCTAAGCGTGAGTTCCATTTCGTCAACATAACTTAGATCCTTCTCCTTCTTCTCATAGAATACCCACTTATCTGTGTTCACTGAGTGAAAGCGGTCGAATTTGTTGCCTTTATGTAGTACAAGATATTTGTCCGTCTCATTATACATACAATCGCAGTAATGATTCAATAAATATTCCTGGGACATTGTGTTCAATACCAAAAATAGGCCATTTTTGCGTAAACGCTGGGCTATCATCTTGAAAAGTTTCTGATCTGTTTTTTTGTCGTAGTATCCGATCGACGTCCAAACACTCAAGACTACATCATACTTACCACGCACCAGTCGGCTAAGGTTTCTCATATCACCGCAGATGAAATGCGATTTGACTTTGTGCTTGATCGCCCGTTTCCTTGCATCCTCGACATATGACGCACTGATGTCGACACCGGTCACATCAAATCCGCGCTTGGCAATGGGGATGCATATACGACCATTACCACAGCCTACTTCGAGGACCTTGCCACTTGTAATGCCGTGCTTCTTAAGAATCTTCAGAATACCCCGCACAGCTATGCCTGAAAGTTTCCACCCGCGATCTAAGAAATGGAGCCATAATCCGGGTTTCTTCATAAAGAACTTCTCAGTCCAGTGTCTCATTTAACCTCCCCTGTGGATCACACACGACGGCATGACTCAACCATCCCCTGCGTGCGAACTTCAACCCCGCCCATGTTTTGTCAATTGCACACACCTTGTAATCGACCAGACCAACGCTCAGCCCGATTTCGCGCACATCTTTTTGCGATAGATCAGAAGAAATGCTTGATACCTTTTTCGGCCAGACTATCCAAAGCCCACCATTGCCAACTCTGGAGGCTATTTCTCTGATGCGTCCCCTCGTGTCTTTCTGTGACCGCACAAACCATATCATCATATCATTATTCTTGCTTAACCGTCTTTTCAGTACTACATCCTTGGGCAGATCGATTAAAACCTTCCCGATATTCCTTGGAGCATCGACAAGGACAACAATCGATCTTGGCTTGATACCTAGCTTTTTCGCCAAAGGAGTGTCTGAATACCCGGCTAATAAGGATTTTGGAACCCTCGGTTTCATGGGTGGATGCGCGATCGCTCGCTTCAGCGAATTTTGAATTCCGCGCCATTCTGTGTAGACCGCATCGGGTAAATGCTTTTTGATTCGGGTCACCTTTTCTGGTTCACCATTGACGAATACGACTGCCACTTTGCGCGTTGCCTTGTGATGCCTGATATATATACCAATGTCGCGTCCTTGACCGGGGGCCCGAGTCAAGTCGATAATAACTGCTGCCGGCGGGTTTTCTCTGATGTCACGCAGAACCTGCGGATTGACCGATTGCCACTCGACTTTGTACCCTATTTTCTTCAGCTCACGAATCTGCGATTTGGCCTCAACTGGATCCCCAGGAAAAAATATCACTCGTTTCGTATGCATAGAACGATCACAAAAAGCACGGGATGCTATGCTACAGAAAATCTCTCAACCTTCATAGTCCCCGGACGTAAGTATTCAACATCCTTAGCATGTATACGCATCAACACATACCCGGGATCATCTGCAGTCTTCCAGAATTCTTTAAAGAACGGTGTATTGTCCGCGATTAACTTGCGGGTCGATGCATCACTGACGATCTCGGCTTGGCCGGTGCATCTAACATATCCACCGTTCTCACCAGACCCCAGCAACAGGCAAAACTCAACGTTACGGTTAGCCTTGATCTGCCTCATCTTTGCATTACCCGAGCCGGTTGTGACCCACATTTTCTTATCAAAATGGATTAATGTCACGGGTCTGACCCTCGGGATGTTGCCGTCTATGGTTGCCAGGAAGATGGGCTGAAAATCTTTGAAATGAGCCCATACTTCCTTTATTATATCTTCTCGATCAGCCACAGTACTCCTCCCTTCAGCTAAAAGATAACTAACCCGCCGCTTTGCGCTCGCCAACAATGATATTTATCGCCGCATCCGTTGGTAGCGGTTTGGGCGGTATATCGAGATGCCGATCCGAATAGCAGGATACATACTCAAGACCAGCCTCAGAGAACATCTTTCGCATCTCTGCCATAGTGTAACAGCGAATTCGCTCATCAGCGTAATACCCTGATTCCTTTTTGGGCTTCACTATCGTACCATCTTTTCGAATAATAAAAGTCTTGCCACACCGGGTACGCGTCTCGGCGTCAAACCAGGTTTCGTCCAGCTCCCACCCATCCCCTATCTCCCGCCATGTACGACTATGCTTGGGCGGATGAGTTGCTGATAAAAACATGATGAATGTCTTACCGCCTGGCTTGAGCGCGGATCGTATGGCACATAATAGCTCCAGGTCCTCAACATACTCAAAAAATCCAAATGAACCACTCAAAATAACACAGGCATCGAATTCGTTATTATATTCAATTTTACGCATATCACCAGTGGCAAAACTACCCTTAAGACCAGCTTCTCTGAACTGCGCTTTTGCGTATTCGATGAGTGAAGGTATAATGTCAATCCCCACTATTTCATACCCTTTCTCTGCAAATACCTTTGCCTGATCACCACCACCGCACGCGAGATCAAGAATGCGTGCCGGAGGTTTGAGCTGACACGTATATTCGATAAAGGCAACAAGCTTACGATCCCATTCAAAAATACCGGGGATGCGGTGGCGATCTTCAACACGCCAATAATAAGCCCAGAAATCATTCCAAGATTTCTCTATCACTCTTAGCATGTGCGAATTTCCTGGGTATGAAAATTAATCGACATTTCTCTCACAGCTGGCGCCCACGAAATCCTCAACCGCATCAGCGTGACCAGCGACTTTGACCTTTTCCCACCTTTGCTTAATATTGCCTTTCGGATCGATAATGAATGTCGTACGCACCACTCCATGGTATTCCCGGCCATACATTTTCTTTTTCTTCCAAACTCCATATTCTTTGAGTACCTTATGCTCGATATCACTTAGTAAGACAATCTTGAGATTATGCTTATTAATGAAATTAGCGTGACTGGCTGGCGAATCCGGGCTGATACCGACAACTACCGCGCCCATTTTTTTGAACTTACTGAGATGTTCAGAAAAATCAACGGCTTCTCTTGTGCACCCGGTAGTGTTATCTCTTGGATAGAAATATAAAACGAGCCATTTCCCTCCAAAATCCTTGAGGCAGACTTTGTTATTCTTGGCATCCTGTAAACAGAACTCAGGTGCCTTATCACCCACTGCTAATCTTTTAGTCATTTCTTCTCCTCGCTATATCCTACAAATACGAATTCATGACAATCCCCGACTTCTCTGCCTGTACTTCTGCATCAAGTATAACAAACCATAAATCACAAACCCTGCACTATACAAATAATACCGCATATCATGGTTCAATTTCAATACATTCGTAACCAGTGCTGGATAAAAAAACACGATCGACGCGATCAAGAATAGCGGCATCTCATAAATCTTGTTCTTCACTATAAACCACCCCTGTACTGCGTTGGCAAAAGCAAATGCACCGAATACCGCCATTGTGAATATGAGAAGTGCCTGACCGATGTTACGGACTCCGAATAGAATGAGCTCCGCGTTGAAGACAAACATAAAGGGTATCACAGCAGTCCTCAAATCATAGGTGAAACCCTTAATGCCTGTCGAAATGGGATCCGACTTCGCGATGGCCGCCGCACTGTAAGCTGCCAGACCAACCGGTGGTGTATCGTCGGCGAGTATACCAAAATAGAAACAGAATAAGTGTGCGGCCATTGCAGGCACAAAATCTACCACGCCTCTCGCACTGAGTCTGATAATTATCGGAACAGTAATCGATGCCATAACAATATAGGTCGCTGTTGTTGGCAACCCCATTCCGATTATCAGACTCGCAATTGCCGTGATCAAGAGTAACAAAAAGATGTTACCTGCGGAGAGTATCTCAACGATTTGCACGATCATACTGCCAATACCCATTGTCACAATACCTACGACAATCCCCGCACAGGCCGTAGCCAGAGCGACAGTCAACATATTGCGTGCACCCGCAATAAAGCCATTACCTATTGTTTTGACCGCCCTCACGAATGATTGTGTTACACCACTTTGCTTTTTCCAGCCTTTGAGTATTTCACGAACAACAATGATCAACATCAGAACCACTATTGCATTGAATGCTGCAAGCTTTGGCGTATGTCGTACGACCATCAGCTCACAGAGTAACGAGAAAAGAGGGATTAGGTAGTAGAAGCCGTTTTTCATGACGGCACCGAAGTGTGGAACATCGGATTTTGGCAGCCCGCACATGCCCATTTTTGAGGCTTCGAGATGAGTTATGTAGAACAGAGCAAAATAAGAGACGAACGCCGGGATCGCAGCCGCCTTCACCACTTCGAGATACGGAACGCTCAAATATTCGGCAATAATGAAAGCCGCAGCGCCCATGATCGGCGGCATAAGCTGTCCATTAGTGCTCGCCGCAACCTCGGTTGCCGCGGCAATCTTCCCGGGATAACCGACTTTCTTCATCAAGGGGATCGTAAAGGTACCAGTGGTAACAACATTGGCAATGCTCGAACCCGAAACCAAACCAGTCAGCCCACTTGCAACAACCGCAGCTTTTGCCGGACCCCCCTTGAATCGGCCCAGCAATGATATCGCCAGGTCGTTGAAGAAATGAACGGCTCCGGCACGTTCGAGCATCGCGCCCAAGAGCACGAATAGAAAAACAGTATTGGCTGATACGTCTAATGGAATCCCATATATACCCTCTGTTGACAATGCCACCTGGCTAAGATATTTGGTCAGAGAAACGCCACGCAATGCAAATATCGCAGGCATATAGGGACCCAAAAAGGCATACAGCGTGAAAAGAATCGCGATCATAACAAGTGGCAATCCTATGACGCGTCGTGAAGATTCAAGCACAATAGCAATCAAGCCAATACCAATAATTATGTCTCTTGCATTAGGAACCCCAGCGCGCATCGATATCCCAGTCCAATCAATGACAATATAGAGAACCAATAGACAGCCGACTACGGCAAAGATGAAGTCAATGGCGGGTATATATTTCGTAGCACTCAATGCCCTTATACCGATTCTGCGTTTGAACATCGGCATTGTCAAGAATACCAAGGCGACGGCAAATGCCAAATGGACTGCTCGTATGGTTACACTATCAAGTATGATGAAGCGCGGCAAGGCGAGTTGAAACATCGACCATGCCACTGCGACAGATGATACTACTATTCGATCAATGCGTCGTCTGTGCCTGATACATCCGGTCTCTTCTTTGAATATTTCTTCTGCTCTCTTCAATTCTGTAGTTTTACGCATATGTCAGACACCGCTAGATAAAAAAGGTGGGCACTGAAGACCCACCGTTTTTTATAATAATCAACACAGACATTCAATGTGACATCTAGGCTACCTTAATCAACAATCAAATTCGCATCGATATGCTTATCAAGACCGACTTCTTCGTAGTATTTCATGGCACCACGATGGACCGGTGCGGTGAGCCCTTGCAGCATGTTCTCTCTGGTAAGATATTTATAAGCCGGGTGTAGTGATTTGAAGTCTTCCAAATTTTCGAACACGAGTTTGGATAAAGCATAGACTAACTCCTCGTCGACATTTCTCGACGTAACGAATGTCGCCTTAACCCCGATTGTCTCTACATCTTCAGAATTCAAGGCGCGTGGATAGAACGAATGAGGGATTAGAGCCTTCGTGTAATACGGATAATCCTCGACCATCTTGTCAATACTCTCACCCTCAATTGGCACGATGAATACCTTGATTCTTCCTGATGAGGCTTCCTTAATATTGCCGTTCGGATGCCCAACCGTATAGAAAAACCCGTCTAGTCGTTCGTCCTGCAACAGACCAGGTGCTTCAACGGCCTTTACATATTCGGCCATTATATCCTGGTCTGAGAGCCCAGCAGCAGTCAAAACATCCTTTGAATTCTGGAGCTGTCCTGAACCCGGGTTGCCGAGGTTGATTCTCTTCCCGCGCAAGTCATTTATTTCCTCAATACCGCTCGCTTCAGAAACCACCAAGGTAATTGGCTCTGCATGAATGGCAAAAACAGCTCTCAAATCTTCCTGGGGTCCTGATTCAGCCCATTCAGCAAGGCCATGGTAAGCCTGATATTGCCTATCCGATTGCGCAATACCGAATTCCATATCACCCTGCAGTACCGCATTGATATTAAACACCGAACCACTCGTCGATTCCACGGTCGCCTTGATCCCGAACTGCTTGAATTTCTTGTTCAACATTCTGCTTATTGCTCCACCAGTAGGATAGTAGAGCCCGGTCACACCTCCGGTGCCGATTGTAACAAACCGAGTCTCCTTAACCCCACAACCAACAACGCCAATGACCAATATTGACACAGCCAACAATATAAAACGCAGTATTCTCACGAACATCCTCCTCGGGTTGATACAGTTAACAATGCAATTATATGCTATTTTAGCCGCATAAGACGCAATGTCAACCTGTACTTGGGGTCAAACCTCGAAATTCGAAATTACGTTTTAATCCTTACATCCTATATGCTATAGTAACATACAACGCTTATGCCAATATCATACCATATACAAGTTGATGATCTTATCTGAGGATTAATTTCGAGTTTCGAGATCTGACCCCATTTCGATTTCGACTGGTGCTATGTTTTCACTTAATTCAAAACCAAAAACACGTGAATAAAAATAGAGTTCAGCTTCCAGGCTACGCTTCAAGTTTTCAGCCTTGCGAAAACCGTGCTGTTCGCCTTCGAAAGCAATGTAGGCAACCGGTATTTTCTTTTCACGTAACGCCTTCACCATTTTCTCGGCTTGATTCGGCGGCACCACTTTGTCATCTAGTCCCTGAAAGAATATGACCGGTGCTGAAAAGTGTTGTGAATAGTTGATGGGTGAACGTTCCCTATAGATTCTCGCCGCTTCTGGGTATGGACCAACAAGGCTATCCAGATACCTTAACTCGAATTTGTGGGTCTCCCGTGCAAGCGCTTCGAGATCGCTAACTCCATAGTAGCTGGCCCCGGCCTTGAAGACATCACGAAACGTAAGTGCGGCAAGTGTGGTATAACCACCAGCGCTACCGCCACGGATAATGAGTCTTTCGCCATCAACCAGATTCTTCTTTATCAGATATCTAGCCCCATTGACGCAGTCATCAACATCAACAACGCCCCATTTTCCTTTTAGTCTTTCACGATAAGGGCGCCCGAAACCTGTGCTGCCTCCGTAATTCACATCGAAGACAGCAAACCCTCGGCTCGTCCAAAACTGAATCTTCAAATCGAGCGAAGAATAGCTACAAGAAGTAGGGCCACCGTGCGTGACAACAATCAACGGCGGACGTTCATTCTGCGGTTCTAGGTAATCCTTATTCTGAGGTCGATAAAAGAAACCGTAGGCGTTTGCATCATTGGTTGTAACAAATTCGATCAACTCGGGTTTGGATATGTATCCAGAATCAAAACACGATTCTTCTGAGCGCCTAATGATGTGAGTCTCTGCTGTTGATACGTTATGCTTTATCACAGACAGTCCTTCATTGGACGAACCAGCATAGAACACAACCCACTCACCAATTGTCTTGAGATGTGCGATATCGGTAAAATTAGTTTTGGCCCGCTTGATTTTTCCGGTTTTCAGATTAACGGTTGACAAGTGCCAAATGCCTTTTTGATTATAGGTACCTACAAGCTTACTAAGACTAGCGAATCCGTAAGTTGATAGACCAAAATTCCATTGTGGCATTCCAAATTCAGCTTCTAATCCAGTTACCATCTCAACCGCACCAGCCACAAATCTGTGGATATTCCACCAGCCGTTTCTGTCAGAAACAAAGTAAAGTATGTTATCCGGCGACCATTCAGGTTGAAAAATGGATTCAGAAACACCACCAGCGACCTTGCGCGGATCCGACAGTGCTCCTGCCTTGTCGATTTCAGCAATCCATAATTCAGTGCCATCCCAAGGCATATTTGGGTGATTCCAAGCGAGCCAGGCAAGCCGCTGGCCGTTCACACTGATACGCGGTGAAGAGTAGAAATCACTGCCCGAAACCAATACCTGTGGCCTTGCAGCTCCATCAATATCTATGCCAACAATAGCATTCTGTGGTTCTTTCGCTATTCCACCATGCGCCTCTTGTACGCAGATTATCCTGTTCCGCATTTCATCAACAACCAAATCAGCGTAGCGATTATCATCCTCAGATGTGATTGGATGTACCGCACCACGGATGTCTTTTGCGTAGATACGTTGATCGTTGAAATTGACAAAATACACGATGCCTTTGATGACTGTGAAGGCGCCACCACCGTACTCGTGAACTCGGCTACGTGCGCTAAAAGGAGACTGTATTACATCACGCGTACTACCTTCTGGTGTATGCTGCACAATAACACTCCTACCAGATTCAGCAGGGCGACTCTCAACCCAGTACAAAACACCATTATCAACCCGTAAATCTCCGAATCTTATGCTCTGTCTTGCCACTAGCTCAGCAGCAATTGGAGAACGCCAGGAACCGTAGCTCGATTTTTTCTTGTCTTCCATGTTACATCTCCCCTGATCGACGCCTAATCAAATTCGATAATCCCGAAGCTGCCAGGATTATGCCCGAACGGCAAGGACCAGTGACCAGCTTCGGCCACCCTAGTCTGTAATCTTCTGAAATTGAACCCCCACTTTTTTTCATCAAACGGTCCCAATTCACTCTTCGGTATTCGCATCTCAATGACCCACGCGTCTGGTTCACGTCCCGACTTCACCTCCCAAGGCCCATTCCATTGCACATCGGTCTGGGGCCGTCCTTCCTGTATACTGCATGAACGATCGAAAACGATGGCATTGGGATTGACGATTAGCTGATAATATGTCTGCTCGTCCAAATTAGTGTCAAAAAAGAACCAAAGATTATCATCAGCATACACAGGACCATCATGTTCAGCGGCTTGGATTCGCAGCGTATTGAGGTCACTCTCAAAACATCTTGCGGCAATGTATACATTATCCTTATCGTGTCCAAGATATATCTCACATCTTTCAATTGATGATGCCTCTCCATTTGCACTGGCCAATTCGGTAATCGGTTCTACTCCATTCCATACATTTTCCTCGAGCATACCGTCGATAACCGGTCGTATCATTAAGTTCTTTGCGTGTTTGATTCTTCTTACCCCTATGCTGCTTTTCAGCGTGCAGATCTTGCCGTAGGTAAATGGAAATGCCATTGCAAAATGTGGTAATGGGAAAATATTCTGATAATCTCTAATCTCCAGTTCAAACTCGTATTCTCCTGTTTCTTCAACAGCAAGTGAAATCGGTATTTCAGAGGGTGAAATCGAGTAACGTCGGGCGTCAAAATACCATACCAGAGGAGAATTTATTGAATCGGTGCCCGTATTATTGACTCGAAACTTGCAGCGAAGGGATTTCATGGGTGAATCTTCGTACCACAACAGATTGGGAAATGATACCACTTCACTCTGTGCCCTCTGAATGTTAACATAGTCGCCGCCGGTTACGACACTACGCAGAAAAATGTTCCCCTTCCGTACGACTGCGACATCATATTCTCTACCTTTCACCGTAACAAGCAAATAATGAAAGAAATTACCTTTTGCTGGATCCAGATCTTCGGTTTCAGCACCCGAGCTGCCCATTACTATATAATCCGTACCATCCTCATTCATATACATATACGAATGCAGACTACCGCTGAAAACCGCACGTACGCGATATCTCGTGAAAGCTTCCATAAGCGGCGACGGTGTATTAGCAGTGAGGGCGTTCAAGTAAACAGGAACATGGAGGAAAACGAAAATGTGCTCGGCATCTATGTGGTTCTCCAGGTCCTCAAGTAACCAGGTGAATTGCCCAGCGTCGGCTTCAGACAATGCTGTCCACCCGATTGTCGAGTTATCCAACACGATGAAATGGCTGTTCCCTCTATCAAAGGAGTAGAATCTCTTACAGCCAGTCATGTTTTCGTACATAGCGCGGCTCAGATCGCTGTACATGTCATTACTGCCCGGCACAAAATAGAAATCGCAAGGCAAAATCTCTATGGTATTAAGAACCTGTTCCCATTGAGTGCTGATCAGGGTGCTGTCGTCGGTCGTATTTTCAATAAGATTCCCCACATTGATGACAAAATCAGGGTGCAGCAACAATATCTCATCGATTATATCACTAAAAACTCCTTCAACCGCATTACTTGTGCGATCACCAACAACAACGAATCTGATCGACTGATTGTCAGCCCTTGCCGATATAATGCAAAGGCATAGCAAGAGCAAAATAAGTTGTCTCACCTTGCCTCCCATATCATGTCAACAATTATTCGCTAATCCCCTCACCTACGCACCACATAGCTGCTTTTCTCATCAAATCCCAGTCCGAACCCCGGTCATCAAAATCATCCCCAAAATAGACCCCGTCCCGCTCGCTATCTTCCTCGAATTCAGGATGGGTGCCGACGATAAAAACCCGACCCTTTCCATACTCAAAAGCGATCATAGCGGGTTCATCACCTATATCATAAACACCGAGTACATCGACATTGGCGTTTTCGTCAGGCAATAACAGTGGCCCGTAGCAGTACATTATCCAAACACTTTCAGGTTCGGCTTGAGTAATGGAATGATTGCGCTCGCTGATATTAATCTTACACATTACACATTCTGGATAAGGGGCGATTGCGTCAATGGGACCCTGAGTTATGCCCGGGAAAATGGCCAGCGGGGACATGGGCAGCTGTGTACCCTGCCAGAATACACGTTCTCCTGTGAAATATGCTCCGCCGCATATGCCTACGTAACCGCCGCCGCTTCTTATGAACTCTCGAATCTTTTCCTTACCAGATTCAGTGATATCCTGAGCATAGTAATACATGTTACCCCCTGGAAAACATATAATTCGAAACTCATTGAGCGAACGGTCGTTGACATAGCCCGCATCTATTAATTCAATATCAAACCCCATCCATTCAAACATATGGATCGTGGCCGTCACGCAGCTCTCGTCCGCGCCACGATCTGAATAGAGTGCGACATCAGCTGCCCTTAGCCGCACACGACAAGCTGATGAAAGGAACCAAATGAGAATGATCCAGCGGAAAATCTTCATTTCCTTAACACCAGATCTACAAATTTATCTGCTGCAGGCTTGAGTAGAAGCCACACCGCATCATGCAACCTCTGCGCTCGTAATCCTGACCAATTTGCTGGCAGCAGTTCCAGCGGAAGCATTGGATCATCTAACCTGAGCGCAACGTACTCAGCGGTCAAGCAGAACCTCTCAGCAAAACATTCTGCAGGATCCATTGGCTTTCCTCTCCTCGCCAAGCTTTCAACTCTCGAACGAAGGCTTGTATACTTGCGAACGAACATCTGATACCTATTCTTGAGATCCTCAATATCCCACACGTATACGGCGAATCCCTTTACGCTACGAAAACCATTATAATCGGCTTCGAACATTTCAACGTACTTCGCCATTCCATTCTTTCTGACCAAGTCGACGATTTCAGAACGCAAATCATGAGGCGAAATCCACACCGAAGCACTCAGACTGGCAAAACCCAGGTTGCACAATTCGGTTCTGATTTTATCTCGCAAAACACGCAACGCCTCTGGAACGCTGTAAACAACTAATCGCCATCTTCCGTCCCACTTCTTGTGTTTAACATCAAAGGCTCTGACCCTGCCTTTTTCCATCCACTTCACTCCCTTATGGCTCAGCGAATAATAGCTGCGACGACCCACCCTACGGATCTTGAAAACCCCGTATCGAGACATCCGGGATAGCCCGAGCCTTATGGCATTTGCAGAAAACCCGAGAGGACGAACGAGCTCAATAAGATTCGCCACATGCACTTCGCCACTGCGCGGAATAATATAAGCGCCAAACAGTGTATAGATGACAGTCGGAAATCGCGCGTTGGTTTTTTTATGTCGTTGCGATAATGTACGTTTGATTTTTGACATACAACATTATAAACGGATCACACGGTTTGTCAAGATTAGATCATCTAGATTCTATTGCTTGGCGAATCCAAGAAGCAGCATGGTCAGTTCGCGAACTGTGTGCATGACATACGTAGGCTTCGCCGCACTCAACTCCTCTTCTGAACCATACCCGTAACCAACTGCAACGGAATCCATCAGGTGCGCCCTGGCCGCCATGATATCATCTGCGCGGTCACCAATTACAATCCCTGACTCTTTTGCATCCGGGATGACCCTCAAAACTTCCGTAATGATTTCATCTTTGGATGTTCGTGTCAAATCCATATTACTGCCTACCACAAGGTCAAAGTACTGACGTACTCTGAAATAATCCAGTATTTTCTCTGCATAAATCGTGGGTTTTGACGTGGCGAGGATCAATTGAAATCCGAATTCGTCAAGTTTGGACAATAGATCGGAAATCCCTATATGGATTTGGTTTTCAAATATACCTTTATCGGCAAAATATTCACGATAATAGCCAACCGCCTGTCGCGCTGTAGCGTCGTTCATATTATAATATTTACGGAAGGATTCATGTAACGGCGGACCGATGAATTTTGTAAGATACTTCTTATCTTTTTCTTTAATACCTAAACATGTCAGCGCGTACTGAATGGAATTAGTTATTCCAACTTTAGGATCAGTGAGCGTCCCATCGAGATCAAAGATAAATAACCTGTAATGCAGTGTCAATCAGGGATCCTCAAGAGATGTGCTATCTTCATGCTCTTTCTTGGTGCAACCGCTTATATTGCTATTGAATACAACCACCATCTTGTCTTGCACTGACCTTTGGGCAGTGATCTGCGCTCGAAATAAAGCTCCATTATTATTCCAGTACTAGTTTCTATTTTATACCAGTGTTTTCGCACATATTTTTCTTTGCTGCCACTCTTACATGGTGATGTTTCCTTCCACTTGTCCAAAATTCGCACGACCATATATTCCTCTTTGCGCCATACAAAGCGTGAAGGTAATCCCGGCTCCCCTCTTGCCATTGCTCCTGTATCAAAAGTACCGGCAACTGGTTTGATGGACTCGCTGACGAATTTTCTATTTCCGATTATCTTTTTACGCATACCAACTCTCCGCTGCCAATGGGTACAACCACAGCATCCACTCGTGCATCATGCAGTGCACGTTCAACCATGCTTTCGAGGATATCCTTATGACTAATGATGTTGTCGGCAACCAGAATCCCGTCCTTCATCATATTCGGCACTACCTGCTCATAGCATACGGCGTAGATCTCCTTTTCAGCATCAAGAAAGCAAAAAGCGATATCTGTGTAATCATCCAGATACTCCCTCGCATCGCCGTGTATGAGTTTCACGATATCCTCGACCCCAGCCAGACGAAAGGTCTCATGTGCCAAGTCACACTTTTCCTGTGACACCTCAAAAGTAACGAGTTTGTTCCCCACCTGCCGACAGGCAAGCGAGAGCCAAAGTGCGGAATATCCTGCGCTCGTACCTATTTCAAGATAAGTATTGTTCGGTGCTAGCGAAGCTAGTACAGCAAGGAACTTACCAGTTTCCCTCGGTACCTGTTTGAGTCGGATATCCGATGGCGCGTTCTCGCTCCTGTGTTTTCTATCTAGGTTTTCTAAATAGATCATCCTTTCCTTGATCGAATCTGGTATATCATGAAACATGTTACCTCAATCCTTTCTTCCCTCCAGCACGCAGGAACTTTCATCAGATTTCCTAGCCACCACCAGGCGTACTGGGCCATGTGGCACATAGAATCCTTTATTGCTGAGCTGTTGCTCCATATCAGACTTCATACGCTTGTATGTCTCGCCATACACTCTTTCTCGTTCGCGTGCATCTCTAGCACGGAACTGCGCTATCCAACCTTGACTGTAGAGCTTTATTGCTGCTTCGGCCACGCACCGTTCCCATCTAATGTCCAATACAAACTCGCCCCTGAATATTACTCGCATGTGTTCTCCCAACAGTGCAAGTAAATCATCGAATTTGAATTCATCAACGAGTATCAGACAGCAGTCTGGTTTCAACACGCGTATAGATTCGGAAACGGCTTTGCGCACACCATTTTGGCCAAAGCCGATCTGAATATCCTGCAAACCCAGGAAGCAGCTAACTGAGTCAAAACTCTCCTCTGCAAGAGGCATAGCACAAGCATCAGCCTGTATCAAAGTAACCCGGACGCCTGCTTGATTTAACAATCTCTTGATACACGCATGTGGTCCTGCGTAATCTATATTGAGCCCGTACAAATTAGCCTGCGGAAAGCGCCACCCGACCTGGGCAAGAAAGGTGCCATAACCGCATGCAAAGTCAAGATGCCGCCCGCCGGTAATGTCGGGCATATTGGAAGTAACCCAACGCTGTGACCCGCCCCACCCAATATCCAGACCGTCTATTTCTTGCATCAATTTATCTTTGCTGTGCGTAAACCAGTCCCGCAATTTTCTTTCACGACTGATTATTGCATCCTCGTCGCGCTGGTCGATCACAGTCACCTCTCAGCATTTTGCCAACCCCTATGCTCCTATGGGGTCAAATCTCTACTTTGAACAAAGTTTTTTAACCGATGTCTCAACAGCATAAAACATTTCCATAACTCGTTCACTGTTGTTCATCTGCCTTTTTAAACGCCGACGGAGTTGATGAACTCCACCGTAGTCAATACCACCCACGAAGCGTCCAATCGCGGCTAGTGTCAAACCACAGCAGCGGTACAACATCTCGACAAGTAGACCTCGGCAAAGCCCGTCCCCGCGACGCCGTTTTAAACTTTCCACTGATAAACTACAGACTTTGGACACGCACAATAGCACGTCTTTCAGCGAAAGTTTCTCACTCAGCACATCGCGATACGATGGTTGATCGCGCAATGACCCTTCATGAATATACCTACTTTTCACAAGAGCTACAAAATTCTCATCTCCTAATATTGCCTGATGTTGTACATTCTCAAACGGATCATCAATACCATAGCGTATTCCAGCTATTATGAATCGACCGTATTCATGTCGACCACCAATCATTTCTATTATCATATCATATGTGATCAGGCCATTGATCCAATTCGTATTCAAATAACCCGGCAAGCTGCTCCACTGATATCTACGTAAATAGGCCAGGCGGTTACGGTAATCAGGATGATCATGATGCTTACGCCCACGGATGGGATTTAGATGAACATATCGTGATAGTTCCAAAAGGTGGTTGTCTGCATCGACCAAACAAGATTTGTAGCGTCCTTGATAAAGATGCCCACAAGTACCATGATGATAATGAAACCATCCGGTGTAGCATATATTGAACCGCCTCATGAATTCACTCAGGTTGGCTCGAGCTGTTTCTACGACAAGATGGAAATGACTGTCCATCATCACATACGTATGAAGAGAAACCTGGTATGTCTTCATTGATTCATGAAGTAAGCTCAAGAATCGATATCGATCATCGTCATCAAGGAATATCTTCCTGCGCGCATTGCCGCGGCACATAACGTGATAAAAAGCTCCTGGATATTGTATTCTCAATGGTCTTGCCATAATTATAATCCAAGCACCTTATAGCCAGCCAACGATGTTCAAAGTAGAGATTTGACCCCACTGACCCACTAGCATTTTGTCAGTATTCTTTCCAGTAATATCCGACGGCGCTTGGCGATTTTGTGTTTTGACTTGTAGCGCTTCAATAGCCGTTCACAAATTGGCGCCGCATAACGTATTTCATCCATCGCCAGCTTGCCATCTATTTCACTCAATGCCAGCAGTGTATAATAAAAAGGAAACCGCCGCCATTTGCCAGCGCCGTCACGGTACGTTTTCAAAACCTTCAGTCCCACTTCCAGGCGCCTTTTTGAATGCTCTAACCCGCCCACTGTTAAGTGCCGCCACAGAGCCGCTGTACAGGTACCGCAACAATAGAACCCGCGCACTCGAGTAGGAGTTTCACAGCTCATCAATGCCCTCAACATTCCTTTGTCTGATTTCTTCAAAGCCTCACGTGCTATAGGTGAGCTACCATCGAGCATGATCAATGCGCGACTCGATTCTTCACCAAGAATGTGACCGATTGCAGCACCAGAAACCACTCTCTCTCCCGTGAAGAGCCTTATGCCTCTCTTGAAATCTCGCTGAGTCGGTGCAAACATGCCGCGATAAGCACCCTTTAACCCCTGCCGGCCGGCAATCCATCTTGCGATTTTCATTCGCTCAGGCTTTGTCAAAGCATATTCCATAAAGAAAACCTCGTTTATGGCATCTAATGTGCTCGCTAAGCTGTTTGGATGCAACATTTTCATTTTAACCTCCAAAGTTTTTTACTGTCCCTGGATTACTCAAGCACTATGCTAGTGCTGGAACAAATCTCTGAATCTGTCCGGTGTATTCACAACCTTTCTGGCGTCATAATCAAAAAAAACAACACCGGTTTTCGCGTGAGCCACTTCTTTACCCGTGTTCTTATTTGCCACACAAAAATAGAAATCACAACCCACCTTGCCCACTTCACCAACCGCAACTTGGAATGTTAAAACGTCACCATGAAAACTCTCTGATTTATAAAGAATAACCGTATCGACCATTATTATTCCGACACCAATAATGTTCGATTCCTTGAATCCGTACTTCTTCAGAAACCGGATCCGTGCTTCATGAATCAGAGAAAGCAAGGAATCATTTCCGAGGTGGCCACCATAGTTAATGTTATTTATGCAAACCTGTATGTCAGTTGCATAATCGAACTTCCCGGGCAGATCCAATTTTACCCTCGCCATTGGTTTCCTCCTTTAATACATGAGACCGTCGTGAAACCAGATCCTAGATAACGGTAACGCAATACATCTAACACTCATCCCTAAAACCACGTCTGTTTCTTATATTCATGGTATGCAGGGTATTTGCGCTCCAGATCTTGTTCTTCCCAACGCTTCCACAATAGGAAACACCCTATCCATAGAACTGCACTCGCCAAAGTCAACATACTCTGCATGAATACCGGCAAACCGACAACCCATACGCTAAAACCAAGGTACACGGGGTGCCTTATTTTAGAAAATATGCCGCTTGTAACGATTTTCCCTTCGCTTGCGAGTCCGCGCATCGCGACGTCGCCGAATACGAACAGTAATACGCCAGCAACAAAAAACAAAAGTCCTATGCATCGTAGCCAAACTGGCAGCGCAACCCTAACCGGATCCCAAAAATTCATGGAAAACCAAGCAGCCCATAAAACTGCCATGTTCAGATAGATCATCGTCAATGCACGCTTTCCCCCAAACGAACGCTGATTCCTGAATACCCAGTAGTTGTAAACCGTTCGCATCGCGAAGCAAACACAACATACACCAAAAAAAACCCAGAACAAATTACCTCCTATAGTTAGCCCATTAACCACGTACTCATCAGGTTCATGGAACAATAGTACAAAGTACCGCGCTCCAGGGGTTGGGTTCAATGTTAACCGGCTTCTGCGGTAGATGAAACTTCTTCGCAGTTGCCTTATCTCCCCTGACCATCAGACGTACCACGGCGTGGCCGTTATCAAAATTGACCAGAAAAGGAACAGGCATTTCAAATGAAGAAGGAACACCTTTCTGCTGAGCCGTAATCGTGAGGAAATAGGTGCCATTCGTTTCTTCAATATCATAATCGAACTTGTAGACTGGAATGTCCGTACCATACACCCACTGTTCAAAAAACCAATCCATATCTGCACCAAAATGCCTCTCCACTATTTCTTTGAAATCGTCTGTTGTTACTATCTTCCCTGTATAAGTACGCACATAATCTTTCATCATCTTGATGAAGCGTTCATCATTCTTTTCATCGTAGTCAAAAAGCATCATACGCAGCATGTGCAGCACATATGCACCCTTTGCATATATCAAACGTCGGCCAACAGGAAAATCTAGTGAATTCAATCGCTGTCCGAGCCATATAGGGCCAAGATCATTATAGCTGATCCCCTCCCCGGCGTGAGCGAGCACCTGTTGCCTCTGAATTTTCATGTAATCCTTGAATCTCTTAATACCACTACTTGCCTGTAGATAAAGCGCTGATGAGTATGTAGCAAATCCTTCCATAAGCCACTCGTCATGATACGAACTTCGCATGACTGTATTGCCCCACCATTGATGCGCTATTTCATGGGAGGCTATCGTCTCATAACTCATTAAGGAAACCTCACCGCGCAGGAGTCCTAATCTATCCTTTATTGACTCATCCCAAAAAGCAGTGAAGGGTAAGTATATCAATGTGGGCCAGCTTTGTGCAAATGAAGTCTGAGGTTGTTGAGATACTTTTATCTCCCGAAACGCGCTTTCCCCAAAAAAATAGCTGTATATCTCATATGCATTACGACTCTCAATTGCTGCGTTTGCTCCAACCCGATCGGTCGTCAACTCATGAGGTAGTAACATCAGTGCCGACTGCAATTCCTTGTACTGATCGAGCAACCTCCTGATCTCTGAGAGATCGTCATTCAGTTTGACATTAGTATAGCATTTAACATCACACTTCTCGCTTTCTTCAGAAACCATAGAGAACTCACCGTAGTTGAAACCTGCAAAATCATGTTCTACACGGCTATCCCACATCGAGAAGGAAGTATCTCCTTCCTGCCATGCTCGTACGAGCTCTCCGGTCGCCAAAAGGGTCATTTGTACGGGGACTGCAAATTGCATCACGAAACGTCTCGGATCTGTTGGATTTGTGTAGAAACTTGGAAACCAAGAGGTCCTTGCCACAATTGCGAAATTATCCCCACCCAGATCTTCGATTATACCTTGGCCTGAGTAATCAATCTCGAGTTGATACGTACGACCCCTCTTCAGACCCTCCTTGAACACCAACCATAATTGCGCATCAGATGTCTTGTCCTCCTGGATGACCAAACATGTATCTAGAACATCAATGATCGCTGCATGGACACGTAGTATATGAACCAGTTCAATCGGTACAATTCTGATACGATCGCATTGAGTCTTGAACCTAATCTTGGCCTTTACTGCTAACTTCTGTTTACCATCTATGTTAACCTCCATATCGATATGCTCGATGTCAAAATTCACGTCGCTTGATACCAAAGTGTCCACTGCATCGGACGAGTACCATGTCTCAAAATCAGCCCGTTCCGAAAACTTGATTTTCTCGTACCTCAACAGGCTCACCTCTTCTTCGTCAAGGGGGTCGATGATATATGCTAGTTCTTTTCCGTCCAGGCATTCTAAGAATGCGTTGAAGAATCGACCTTCGCTCGGATCGATAAGATCGGCCAGTATTCTTGCATCTATGTTCCATACAAAGCGATCGCGAATCTTCGCCCTAAACAGCTTTGCATTCTCGCGCACCGAATCCCCGATGCCGACATCCGCAAGTTGTTGTGTCGCAAGCATCTGCGCGTAAGTGTCGTCAGTGAAAAAAAACAATGCCCGTTCAAACTCCTGCTCCACTGCTTCACCACGAGCAAAGCGTCTTATCTGATGCTTTTCTGTCTCATCATTAGTAGTCAGCCGAAAAACACCGCCGCCTTCGAAATAGCCGGCAACTATTCGGTCAGCAATTGGTTCGAAAAAATAGAAGCGGCCGAACTTGAACTCAAACTCGGCAACGTCTTTATTAATCGAAAAATATCTTGCTTCTATGATTCTACTTGAATCCAGAGATATTCGCCTCAAATCATTATATAGATCATCTATCTCTGCCAGGGACAAATCTGAGATCTGAGCAGCGAGTACGCGGAAAACTAATATATACAAACATGTCACAACCGTTCTGTGGTACTGCATTATTATGTCTCCGGATATCCTTCGTCAATGTTCTTCATTATCTTCAACATCCAAAAAGTTGATTCGATTTCGTAGGCTAATCTGTGGCGACGATTCTCACCAAGTCCCATATGCACACCGGTCATGAAATATGAATCCTTTCGCTCCTGTACGTATTGCTTGGGAAATACGTAAACACTACTATCAGTTTTGAAACTCTTCAAGTGGTCCAGGTTATTCGTAAACCACTGGTTCGGCAAAGCATTAGGAAAGCGTGACATAAGCTCGAGTCTTTGGATCAGACATGACATCTTAAAATAGTCCGAATGCATTCCGCTATAACCAGGTAACCAAACATTCCAGCCCATTACATTATAATGATTTTCTTTGTTTAACACAATACCGTAGCCATCCCAAAATTGCTGGTAGCGCGTATCGAGAATATACGAAATAACGCTGGCGATCTTTGTCCTGATACTTCTTTTTGTTGTGTGGTCACGCAGAGCTCTGAAAGCAAATATGTCGTAGATCCACGGCAAAGCAAACTTACCGTTCGAATACAAATCAGGATCGATAAGGGGGTAATTCCTGAAAGCAGCAGGGATGTTTTTGAATCTGGATTTGTCGACGTATATCGAGTAATTGCTATTCTTCACAAACCCATAGATGGTATCCAGTCTCTCCTCTATCCACTCACGCACGTTTGCCTCGGTCAAGTATCCGCCCATGGCAAGCAATGATGCGGCGATAGTCCGACTGAGAACGTCAATCACATTCGA
>Ga0209636_10001880_pt1 | contig 21236 bp, 16 predicted proteins | sample DeeMarSWOR152_54_FD_187464 | JGI IMG/M metagenome (GOLD analysis project Ga0209636, IMG submission 187464) | Marine sediment microbial communities from White Oak River estuary, North Carolina - WOR-1-52-54 (SPAdes) (version 2) | ecosystem: Environmental > Aquatic > Marine > Intertidal zone >...
CAGAACTGTTACTGGGAGGGGAGATGTCCTGATTGCCAGTATGTCTGTGATACTATAACCCATACTGAATACTGGATCTACAGACGAACCAGTTCGGATGGGTTAATTTGGGGAAGTGCTGCAAAGGTCCAGAAGACCACCTTAACCGTGAGAGACATTGCAGTGATTCAGAAACAAGATTCTACCTTTTTGATGTGCTACACTGATAAGGTGGGCTCTTCTTTTTACATCCGTCAGAAAACGTCAAATAATGGAATAACGTGGTCTTCACCTTCTAATATTATCCAGGTCAATAATGGAACAGGAAATCCAGCATTAATCCAGAGAGATTCTGGTACAGTCTATTTGGCGTACAGAAAAGATAGCTCTGTTTACGTTTTATCCAACTCTGGCAGTGGATGGTCATCCCCAGTTGAAACCACAGCTTCAGCTCAAGGAGATCCTGCCTTACTAGATACTGATACTGATATTGTCATAATCTACAAAGGAGAAGATGGATACTGTTTCAGAATTTCTAGTTCAGATGGCATTAACTGGTCCTCACCTTCTCAGATTGCTCCTAACAAGTCTCTTTCTAATCCAGCCTCTGTGGCCAGGAAAGATCGGTTCTACAGAGTTACAGCCCAGTATATATCAGCATCTGCACTAGATTTGGTGAAAGTTTTGGAATTCTCTTACGAGGGAGATGGATACCTCACCTGGTCTTCTGATGTTCTAATCAGGGACGCTCAAACGCTGCAGTCTTCTATGCACTTTGAGTATGATTCAAAAGGGAGAACAACTGAGAGAATATCCAAAGATGAAAATGGTATACAAACTGAGAAGATCGTTTATACCTACAATAGCAAAGACCAAGTTGTCCGCCAGGATGTGTACGCAGGTACATCAACAGACATATCCTATAGTGTGATTGCAGGATACGATGACAAAGGTAACACAGTCTACACAAGAGACCCAGGAGGTGCAGAACACTTCTACTCGTATGCTAACACAAGTTCTGAAAACCAATTCGTCGACTCCAAGGGTGCACCTGTTAATTTATTCAGCAACCAATTCTACACCAATACTATCCCCCCAGATTGTCATATTCTGCCAGTAGGAGAAGCCTTCATCAACAGTGGAAAAGCTCAGGAAACCTACTACCAATATGATGCAAATGGTAATCTTATTGAAACCAAGACCTTATTCCCTACCCGTAACTACAAAATATTCTCTGGTATCTTTGACGAGAATAATCAGACCACTTTCGAATTTGATCTGACAGGGCTAATCATTTCTGATGGCATTTTGGTTATATCTAGCACTGCTGTCCCTTATGCAGAAACATTGCATGAAACTCATTCAGAAACAGGAATTGGCTGGCAGAATTCAGGTTCTTGGCAGGGGAAGTACTTTTTTGCAGACTACATCAGGTGCCACGATATGGATTGTTTTGATGGCCAAACCAAAATTGGCCTCTTTGAGCACTACCCGGGATCACCCAACTACACAGGGCATACTACCTGGGTAGAAGACAGAACTCAGTATGTCAAAACCAATTATTCAGCTATCATCAATGAATATCCAGAAAAAGTAGATTACAAGCTGAACAACAACTCATGGGCAGTCATTACCACCAACTTAGGTTCGGGAACGACTTCTGTTATTATCCCTTCGTCATCTTTTGTCCAGGGTGTTAATACATTACAGTTCCAAGAATCTAATACGTATTCCACCCAATTTGAGTGGACTTTGTATATTGATCAAGGAGCTATACCGGAAGAGTATGTTACCAGGTTCACGTACGACAGTTATGGAAATATGACATCAATTACTGACGCACCGGATAATACAACACTTTTTGGCTATGATGCAAATTATGGTTATCTGACTTCTCTAACAAATGCACTCAACCACACAATTACAGCAGCATACGATTTCAACACAGGGCTGGCGACCTCTATAACAGATGCAAAAGGTAATACCACGTCCTTTGAATACGACATTTTGGGGAGAGTAACTAAGAGAATACATCCAGACCTTTCCGAAGTTGAAGCTGTCTACGACGATCAGAACAATCGTGTTATCATCTATGATGAACTGGATCACTACGTAACTCGTTACTACGATGGTTTAAGTCGGTTGGTAAGAATTGAATGGTATTTATCTCCTACTATTGTCCTTGAGGAAATGTACACCTACAACTACTTGAACAAGTTAAAAACACGAACAGACCCAGGAGGACACACTTATTTGTATGAGTATGATTCATCAGGGAGGATTACGAAGGTCACAAATCCAGATAACACAGTTAGGGAGACCCAATACAATGATATGACAAATACAATGTCTGTTTCTGATGAGAACCAGCACAAAACAGAGTATCACTATGACTGGGTCGGAAACTTAGTGTGGGTAAAAGAGTACACTGATCCAGTGAACTACTACGTGACTCAGTACACTTACGATAACCTGGGGAATTTGACTTCTTTCACTGATTCCAATGGTAATACTACCTTCTACAGCTTTGACTCCTTCTTTGGAATGACTGAAATGAGGTATCCTGATTCAACTGCAGAGACATTCTCCTACGATGCTGTTGGCAACCTTTTGCAGAAAACTGATGCTCATGGAACTACTACATTTTTGTACAATTCAATCTACCAATTAGTTGGAGCAGTATACCCAGATTCAACTTCAGTCTCTTTTGAATACGATATGAATGGCAATCGCACATCAATGACAGATTCTGAAGGTATTACCAGCTACACGTATGATGAAAGAAATCACTGTACATCTGAAACCAGGACAATTGAAGGGATACCCTACGTGGTATATTATGCGTATGATGCTGCCTCACGATTGGTATCTTTAACCTATCCTGATCAAAGTGTCGTCACCTACGAGTATGATTCCCTTAACCGATTGACTGCTGTACCAGAATATGCACAATTCACGTACAATGCTGATTCTCTCTTTGAAAGCATGACCTACGGCAATGGTATAGTGACTACCTACCAATATGATTATCACAGACCAGGTTCTGTGCATGCTCAAGGAAATGGCTCAGATCTTCTCATCATGAACTACCAATATGATTCAGTGGGTAATGTCACAGAACTGGAATACAATAGACGATCACCAGATCAACAATGGATGCAATCTTCGGAGACCTTTCAGTATGATTGGCTGGATCGGTTGGTGTCGGCTCAGGGTGACTATGGCTTGCTGACTTATTCGTATGATCCTGTGGGAAATCGTGTTTCGCAGAATGGTATTATTCACACCTACAATGAAATGAATGAACTGCTCTCTACCAGTGATGGTCTCTCGTTCGTGTATGATGAAAATGGGAATACTGTAACAAAAACCAATGGAACTGACACCTGGGTATACACCTATGATAGTAGAAACCTGTTAACACAGGTGGAGGAGAACCAGCAGATAATTGCTTTATACAGTTACGATGGGAATGGCTGCAGGACCAAGAAAACAGAATGGATAGAATCTTTGCAGGAGTACCAGACCATAATTTATGTTTATTCTGGTACAAACGTAATTTACGAGAAAAATTTGGGCACTGGTCAGGAGGCTACCTATATTTATGGTCCCACAGGCAGAATAGCCAAGAAAGTTAATGGATTGACAGATTACTACCATACCGATCATTTAGGATCTACAAGACTGATAACAGACGAATCAGGAAATACAGTCACAGATGTCACCTATACGCCCTTTGGTGAAAGTGTAGTAAATGGTGAGGAAGATCACTATCTCTATACTGGAAAGGAAAAGGATCTTGAAGATCTCTACTACTATGGTGCACGATATTATGACCCTGAAATCGGTAGATTCACAACAAGAGATCCCCTCAAAGGAAAAATAGAATCTCCTCAAACATTAAATCGGTACACCTACTGTCTAAACAATCCCTTAAAATACATAGATCCCCTAGGAATGGATTGTGTATTTGTCATTCTTCCTGATGGCACCATTTCTTATGAAGTAGCTGACATCTTGAACAGACTCCGTGATGCAGTGAATAAACTGGATTGGGATGATGTGCAAGGTGAAATGGCTGAAGGAGACCTATATGGGGCCCTTGAGGACATCTTACGGGAGATTTTTCCAGATGCTGAATTCGATGTAAGCTCAGATTTGATAACTGTGAGGTTGGAGAGTGGTTATGTTCTTGGATTTACCTGGAGAGACTCAACTGACCCGAGACTCAATCCATTTAGATGGGGATTCACTGAGCAACTTGGAGCATTTGGTGCAAACATTTATCTGAACAAAGACCTCATTAAAGATGCAGGAGATCTATTTTGTGTACTCTCTCACGAACTGACTCACGCATATCTTCATAAGGAGTTCTCCACCACAGAGCTCAAAGAGATGTCGAATGGAGATATAGAAGGATTTCATGAAGCTGTGGCGTACACAATCGAGTGGAGAATAATGCAATATATAAGTGATGACTATCTCTCAGATAACTTTAAATCCCATGTCAATGATGAGTATTCATGGGCTTTCTTGTACCACAAGCTAGGCCCTTCATATGATAAATGAATAGGAGAATGTCCTCTTTTGGTCATCCAATCCTTCATATTTCCCGTCTACAAGAGGTGATATAATGAAAAGGTCTCAACACAAAAATTTTGCTCTCGCGATGCTCCTCACAGTAGGGATGCTTCTTTTTACACCGTATACGTGCAATACTGTATCAGATAAGCATGCCAACTGGTCTATGTTCATGCATGATCTTCAGAATACTGGCTATTCACCATCAGCAGCTCCAGATACACCTCATCTTCTGTGGATTTTCGATACAGAACAGAGATTATTTGGCTCACCTATTGTATACAATGGTACACTCTATCAGGTGGGACGTGGTTCTCTTTTTGCTCTTGATGCAGAAACGGGAGGCACTATCTGGTCTTCTGAGCTTCCAGTTATAGGATCAACTCCTTTTGTAACCGGTGAATCTCTTTATGTGGGAACCTGTAATGGTATTGCTGCCCTCAATTCAAAAACTGGTAAACCCATCTGGCAGGTTCAGCTTGCAGATTTTGAGTGTGATCCGTGGAATGATGATCTCTCAAACTTTATTGCATCTTCACCGATAATGACCAATACAGGAGTTATCATGTGTACGCATCGAAACATCAGCGCCAGTTATGGCTATCCCAACCCAGAAGGCATTAATAGAGTTGTCTGTTTAGACTCAGAAACTGGTACTCTTTTGTGGCAGCACCCACTAGATGATAGAGCAGGGTATTCGCCTGCCTTCATAGAAGGAAGAGTATTCATCAATTCAACTCAGTTGAGAGTCCTAGACGATGAGACAGGCCAGCAATTGTGGTCATACACTGATGCCAAAGGGCTCTACGATACCTCTCCTGTGATTGATCATAACGCTGTTGTAACAATCTCAACAGACGAAGGCAGTGTTTATCAGGTTGATATTACTGCACAAGAACTCTTGTGGAAATGTGACTTGGACAGCCATGTGATTTCTACTCCTGCGGTACATAGTAACAGGGTCATAGTTGTGACAATTGAGGAGACAATTTATGCCTTGGATGAAAACACAGGAAGTGTACTCTGGAAAAGAGAAGTTCACGTAGAGTCCAATTTTTCTGCTCATGATGTCTTGAAGAATGCAACAGCTAGTTTCAATTCTTCTCCAGCTATTGCAGATAACAAGATCTACGTGGGATTGAGATCAGGTACATTCCTTTGCCTTGAACTGGATACAGGAGAAATTCTGTGGCAGTATGAGACCAAAGGATCTATTATAGCCTCTCCTGCTGTGGCTGATGAGAAAGTGTTCATGGCATCAACAGATGGGAAGGTATACTGTTTTGGTATTGATCCCGAGACATACTTTCAAAAGGCTGAACAATATGACAAACAGGGTAATACAGAAAAGGCCAGAGAGTTCTATATGCGAGCCAAAGACTACTATGAATCGCAGGGAAATTCAGAAATGATCAAGAAATGTGAGAAGAAATTAAATAGTAGAAGGTATCTCTGGGTTGCAGTGGTTTTGGTGGGTTGTATGATCATCTGTGCAATGGTAGTCTACTGGAAGATGCATAAATCAAACAAGAGTCGATAAAGAAATGCTCCTGAACTTGATGTTACACGTGTAACACAACAGGAGAGTCACCAGTGGTTGGACAGCCCTGAATGGCATATCATGGAGACACCCGAAATTATATATGAGCACCTATCACGGAAATGCTCTTAAATCAGTAGAACAACAATTTGGTGAAGGATGTATGGATGCATACATCCGGAGTGAAAGTAGGATCTAGCTGGTTTATCTTCAGTCGAAGTATAGGAAGTGAACTGGAATTTAAAACAGAGGAGGAAATAACATGAAACTGAAGATCAAGACCGAGAAAGTACTCTTCTTATTCTTAGTGGTATCTCTTTTTTCCACAGATGTCCCTGGCGAGTTTCGGATAACAACAGATCCAGGTGGTCAATGGTATCCAGCAATCTACGGAGATATCGTAGTTTGGGAAGATAAACGAAATGGTAACTGGGACATCTACGGGTGTAACCTTTCAACAAAGGAAGAATTTCCAATTACAACAGATCCAAGTGATCAGGAACACCTGGCAATCTACGGAGATATCGTGGTCTGGCAGGACTATAGGAATGGTGAAGCTGATATTTATGGATATAACATCTTAATGAAGGAAGAGTTTCAAATCACGACAGATCCAAGCACTCAACGTTATCCTGCAATTTATGGTGATATCGTGGTTTGGATGGGTCAAAGGAATGGCATGTCGGATATTTATGGATATAACCTTTCTAGAGAGGAAGAATTTCAGATCACAACAGATCTCAGTTCTCAACGCTTCCCTTCAATCTACAAAAATATCGTGGTCTGGGATGATTACAGGAATGGCCCACGTAACGGCAACTGGGATATCTATGGTTATGATCTTTCGACAAAAGAAGAGTTCAGGATAACCACAGATCCAAAAGCTCAAACTAAGCCAAAAATCTATGGAGATATTGTTATCTGGACAGATGAGAGAAATGACAATCTCGATATCTACGGGTATAACCTTTCGACAAAAGAAGAATTTCAGATAACGACAGGTACTAATAATCAGGTGCAGTCAGCAATCTATGGAGACATTGTTATCTGGTTAGACAGATACGGTAAAAAGGATGTCGGTGACATGAGGGATCATATTTATGGGATTAACCTTTCCACCAAGGAAGAATTTCACGTTGTGATAGAAGGTGAACCCGAGCTGCCAGCAATCTACGGAAATGTTGTGGTGTGGGGTGATTCCAGAAATAAAGAATTAAATATTTATGGATGTGTACTCCCCTCCTCCATTACACAACCTGCAGAGAAACCTACAGAAGAGAAGCCAGAAGAAGATGAAAATGGCAGGGTTTGTCTTGGGACATCGTTTGTGGCTTTCTTGTTAATTGGAGGCACAGCTACGCATCTTAAGAGAAAATAACCTATTTAAGTGTCCAAAGCTGTTGAGAAATATTTCCTATGTTACACGTGTAACATTTCTTTGTAAATATCCCAGATTTTCTATTGGTTAGTTATTCTTTAATTTCTGCAATTCTTCCTTCAATTGCGACGATTTGATGAAGCAGGGAAATGGCTCAAGAAAAGTTTGAAGATTTGAAATCTCATTTTCATTTTTACTGCATCCCTTAAAATTCATGTTTTTATTGGATTTGAACATGTAGTTCAAGCATCTCCAGAAAAAATATAACACTAAATTTAAAAATATAAAGAAATATTATGTTAGGGCATCAAACAAGTTGATGTATGCCTTGGTAGGGCAGTGGGCAATACGCGCAGATCAACGTGATGTCTAATTTCGACTAGAACAACAGCGAAAGAATATCAAGATTCTACATTCCAATCTTTCAAACGAAAGATTTATATAAAAATAAAACGAAAGTTTCACAAGAATTGTTAGTTGGATACTCCACCTTTATAACCTCTTCACGTCAGCATGAACCCAAGAAGTGCAAGGGGTTAACACATTGGTGAGAGAGACAGTACAGGAATCATAATCCTCGAAAAGAAAGCAAAAGGAGGTGAGATCACATGTTTGCAGAACTGATATCATCTGGAGCAATAGGCTCTAGGGTTAGTGGGAACTGCACACACGGTGTATATCCTACTTTAAGTTGTATATGCGGGACCATCCCCAAAACAGGACACTGCAGAAAAGGCATAATGTAACCTTCTAAAGTTAATTGGTTGAGCCAATTCAGGTCCCAAAAAATGGATTGGTGTTGCAACCCCAACAATTATGCTAAAGGAGAAACCGGAAGGCAGAAGTGACACTCAATACTTGAAGAACCTGTAGAAATACTCAAAGGAACCCATACTGTTACCAATTCGACGCGCCAAATCCACCCCTGCCTGGGACAGATGATGCCCTGGTTTGACCCCATAGTGTGTCGTCTCACTCCTAAATATCGCATTAAATAACTCTTTTGGTTATTATTCCTCCTCAATGAATTTATCTATGACTTCAATAAACTCAAAAAAGTCTTGTTTTTCGTGTGTAAGTTGTTCAAACGCCAAATGATCCTCAACTTTTAGATATCTGTGGACTAACAGATTTCTGAATCCAATCATATCCTTCAACCGATCTCCTAAATCTTCAGAGATGATTGAGTTTTCAGCAAGTTTATTCACAGAATCCCTGTTATCGGTTGGTTTGCCATATCCTTTTTTTGATATGATGATATTGCACACATCTATCAAGGTTTCACATGCCAACTCAAACGTTTTCTCACAAGCTCTCTTGGTTTTCAGATTCACATAATCGTCTTCACGTTCTGGTAAGAGGGTTTCCAATTCATTAAGGTAAGACTCGAGTTCATCTATTTTTTCTCGTATCGTCTTTATGTCCATATTATCTCCTCGTGGCTAATCTTTTTTTTACCCTTTTCATTACTTCTTTGTGGTATTCTTCCTGCATTCTCCTGTACTTAACCATTTCAAAGTCAGTTTCTTTTATAAGTGTATAAACGTAATAGTTGCCCTTCGTATAGATAATTTCACCCTCTTGTAAGACTTCTTGTCGTATGTTGAGTGGTAAATCATGAAAAAAAGAGACATCTACCTTTTCTGGTAATTCTCTGATTATCCTTAGTTTCTCTTTTAATTTTAGGGTATAACCAGGTTCCTCAATAATACAGATATCAATATCACTGTCTTCTGTTGCTTCTCCTCTCACAGAAGAACCAAACCACATTATACTGTGGACTGCTTCAAAGGGGTTCAATGCTTTGACAATGTCATGTATGTCCATCTCAACACCTGATGACATTAATCTCAAGGTGTTAAATACATTTTCATGGTAGCTACAGAGAAGAGCACCAAGAAAATGTGGAAGACTCCCATACATCACAGGTTCTCCTCTTTCAGGATTCATGTACTGCGATAATAATTACCGATTTATCTTGTCTATTTCCTCATCAAGCATTTCTACGTATATCGAGAGGTTCCCTCTCTTTTCTTAATCCAGAGAAATCAGCGATTCTTATGAAAATCGCATTTGAGATTTTTTCAATTCTCCTCAATTAATCGCTGCCACACAATCAAGAATTCCCTGAAAATCTCTGCTACATACTTTATCATTTGAAAAACTGAAAAACCAATAAAAAAAATGAAAAAATCCCTCTTAAATCACATATATTCACAAAAAATCACAAATGTTCACAAATAGTCTTTTATATTCCGAATATTTCAGTTCTATAAGTGTTCAGAAGCTTTCATCATGACAGGATGAAACGTCTGAATAGGAGGTAGGTGAAATGGCAGGAAAATCAGAAGTTGAGGAGTTGACAAATCTCCTGAAAGACCTAGAAGCTACCACGCCAGATATTGAGGCTTCTGCTGTAGTATCAGTGGATGGGTTAATGATGCTTCAGCGTTACCCAGAGATGTAGAAGAAGATAGAGTGGCTGCCATGTCTGCTGCCATGTTGTCACTAGGAGAGTGAACAGCAAAAGAGTTAGCTCGCGGTGAGTTATCTGAAGTGTACGTCAAAGGTGAATCTGGCTACGTAGTCTTAATGGCTTCAGGGGAGAATGCAGTCTTAACTGCTTTAGCCAGAAAGGATGCCAAATTAGGGTTAGTATTCTTGGACATGAAGAGAACAGCTGGAGAAGTGGCAAAAATGATATGAGGTTAAAAAATGTTGGAAGGAAAAAAAACTGACAATTTCGTAATGAGGATCTATTTAGATACTATTCATAGCATTGTTGGGTCTAACGGATTGAAATCAATCTTGAACTATGCTCATCTGGAAGAATACATTGATAACTTCCCACCGCACAATGATGAACTGGAGATTCCAGTGGAAGAACTTCAAACTCTCTTTCGTTCACTCTATGAACTTTTTGGAAGTAAAGGCGTTCGCGGTCTTCAACTGAGAGTGGGTCGGGAGAACGCTCGTATTGGTATTGAAGGGCGTTCGCGGATAGCAAAGTCACTCAAGGTGGCTGCTCGCATTGTCCCAGAAACCAAGAAAATGCGCCTCCTTCTGGAGAAAATTGTAGAACAGAGTATACAAAGATTTCCATCCCAGCTGGACGTGCCTCTCCTTGAGTTGCAGGAAGAGGAAGACTGCTTTCTTATCATCCACAGAGACCGCTTTGAGAGCGAAGAGATCGCAGCTCAAATGCCTGTGTGCAACGTTTTTGTTGGAAACCTCCAGTACGCCATCCAGTGGATGACCGGACACGAACATGAAGTAGAAGAGGTTGAGTGCAGAGCAATGGGTCATCCTGCTGACGTGTTTAGAATTGCTAAGGCACGAAAGGGAGAGAAGAAGTAGGCATGAACGTGACAATGTTCAAGTGGAGGTGGTCCACAAACTATGCTCGGCGTCGTAAGCCCTTGTACGTTATGGATTTGCAGAATAAATATTCGATCTTCTCTAACAAAAAAAGAGAGATAACACATTTCTTATTTAGACATGAATGCATATATGTCTAGAATTTAGGTCGTCGAATAGAGAGTGAATAGAGAAATAGAAATGAATGAAACTAAACCAGTGACATCGCCTTTGCCATCAATTGATAAATCCGAGACTCTCTGCTGAACTTCAAAGTCTTTGTGTTTTGAGGAGTTGTCCACTCCGTTGGTATCAATTGTTACACGTGTAACATTAAATCTTCTTTTTTAGAAATGAGAGATAGAATCAGATAGGTGGAACGCCAGAAAATGTGACAACCCTTACTGAGAGGGTGAGGCCAATTAACTTTAAAAGGACGTAAAGAAACAATGAAGGTTGATACCATGAATCTTGATACCAGAAAGAGAACCACAAGTGTTCTAACACTTGTAGGTGTAGCAGCTGTCATACTCTTCTTTGTTGGATTAGTAACGGACCACTTCCTGTTGCGCATGGTTACGAAGCCTGTGCCCGTTTTGTGTCTTGCGCTGTGGGTTTTCCTTGGACAAAGAGGTAGATACGGTACGTTCATAACTGGAGGATTGGTGTTTTCAGCACTTGGAGATATTTTGCTGGAATACAGTGAGCAAACATTCCTTCCAGGTGTTCTCGCGTTTCTTTTCGCCCATATCTTCTACATTGGTGCGTTCCTCAGTAGAACCCGCACCTTGAAGCTGTTATATGCTGTGCCTTTTGCTGTGTGGGGATTACTGGTCTATGTACTCTTGTTTTCCAACCTTGGCGGAATGACAGTACCTGTGGCTTTGTACGTTGTTGTTATCTGTATAATGATGTGGCGAGCTTCAGCACAAATAGGAACTGAAGATGCTTCACCCTTTGATGAACGGGCTGGGGCACTGGGTGCAGTATCCTTTGGGTTAAGCGATACATTAATAGCGCTCAATCGCTGGTACACACCTATTCCGCAAGCGAGATACTTCATTATGGTACTCTACTGGCTAGGTCAGATGGGAATAGGACTTTCCACAAGGCACAGGACAAAAGGGTAGAAGTCAAGAGTTCAGATTTGATGAACCCATAATGTCCCGTCTCTTGAGCATTATTGAAGAATGAAAGGATAACCATCCTGTCTGTAGTGGCATTAGTCTGCATGGACAATTGATCTATTATCCTGAATAAAGGTCACTGGTTCACCCATTATGTCTTTCAGATTTGTGAACGTGCAGGGCAGCCCTCTGGCAGACAAAATGTCTGGTCCATCCATCAAATGGAAGTGGAGATGTGGAGCATCAGAATTACCTGAATTACCCAAGAGTCCGATAACCTGTCCCACATTTACGAAATCACCCTTTCTAACTGTGAGACTATGTGGGATCAAATGAGCATAAAAAGAGTATTCATCGCCGGCGTGCTTGAGTACTACATAGTTGCCTGCCATTCCAGCCACCCAGCCATACTGGTTGATAAGGGCATCCCACTGTTCTTCAGGGAGTCTGGAGTTAAAGCCTCCAGGATTCTCAGGAAGCTCATCAAGACAATCTACAACTTCACCATCAGCTATAGCGTAAACCTCCTTACCGTAGCACGCATAGTCCTCATTAGCACTATCAGGGTGAGGAACAAAGCTAAAATCATCTGTTAACTGGACTAAATCCATGGCAAACTCCTCAAATTGAGGACGGCGATGCGTATAAATGCTGTCGTAATTATCCGATACCAACCATGCTCCCTTGAGAGGAAATATGTATTTGTTCTTATTTTTGTATTGGATAATGGGAATTTTGAGCGTCTGAACCTTTTCCTTTCCATTCTGAAGGTACCCAACAGATATCACACATGCATCAACAGGGGTTTCATCCAAAATTCTGAAGTGTTCAAAGAAAATACCCGTTTCCTGGTTCGGGTTCAGTACTGGTGAATCTGATATGTCTTTGTTATCCCAGAATTTCTTTCTACCAAAAACAATGTGTGCAATTTCACCAGTAAGCTGGCTGAATGTATTTGCAGATTTCTTTGTCAGGCTATCCATAACTTCTTCAGGGTAGGTGACCTGTTTTACTGTTGTGTTACCTATTTTAACATCAAATTGGAACTTTTTTAGTGTCACAGTATCTGATGTGGTATTTTTGATGTGCACTACCCGCACAAAAAAATCGGATTCTACACCAGAACCAACCTTCCGGGTAGCATTGATTACATACTCTTGTGGGAAAACAGTTATGTTCATGGCTATCTCCTCATTGAGGTTCTCTGCACTGCATACAAGTGAACAGTTTTATAGTTAATTTTCAACAGCATGTCGAATCATTGAGTAATTGTCTCAACTGTTACGTGTAACAATTTTCTCGTTTTGTTATTTCATAAACTTTTGGTATCAAGAGAGATTTGAACCTGCGGTACCCGAAATTGACAATCCACTTTCAGAAGAAATTACAGATTTGTAATAAAAATGAGAGAATCACTGAGAAAAAATTTGTAGAACAAATTTGTAGATAAATCGTCTGCTTTTTTTCCAGCCTAGAGTAAGCCATGGTCAATCTGTCATTCGGATGATTACAGTCTGGAAATACTTTCTATTTCCGTCTCACCACTACGAAGATACCGCCAATCACCATTATTGCCAAAAGTCCTGTTCCCAAACAGAATTGCGAGCCTTGCTCTGGACAGCCGTAGTTACTCCGGGGTCCTGTCTGATTTGGACAGTTATCCTCACAGTCAGTTACCCCGTCATTGTCTGAGTCCCACGGACATCCTCTAGAATCCACGAGGTTGCATCCTGGGTTGTAACAATTGTCCTGGTCATCTGATACTCCATCGTTGTCTGAATCTTCTTCTGGGCATCCATCATTTCTTCTCTCACCGTATTCTGATAGACACTCATCTTCACAGTCGTATAACCCATCATTATCTGAGTCTGTAGGACATCCATTGGCGTCCACAATGAAACAGTCAGGATTATAGCACGCATCCTGATCATCTGTTACCCCATCATTGTCTCTGTCACTTGTAGGGCACCCATTGTCAGCAGGAGTTCCTGCTTCTGAAGGGCATCTATCATCACAATCGTTTACCCCATCTCTATCAGTATCTTTAGGACAGCCATTAGAATCCACAACAATACAATCAGGGTTGTAGCACCCATCTGTGTCATCAGGAACACCATCTGCATCTGAATCCGATGGCTGCTCACCACCGCTGGGACCACTAGGACCGCAAACCATGTTGATGGTAACCTCATTTGCAACTCCAGAAATGACATTGACAACTTCTGTGGCATCAGCACATCCAGGTTTTTTCAGCGTTATGGTATGATGGCCTGGAGATATATACATGAACCAGCACCAATTCTTGTCTGGGGGCGTCGTAAACTCGTGTCTCCCGTCAATCCAGACTTCAAAGCCGTATACATTACTGTATATGGTCAACGTGGCTGCGGCAACTTCAGAAAGGGCAAAAGACATCACTGCTATGATACATACAGTCCTTATGAAAAGTTTTCTTGAATTCATGAGATCACGATATAGATTCGTTTACCAACCTTATAAATTTTGTGCAGATCAGGAATGAATGCAGGTTGAAGCACCTATTCTCATATATTTTTTCATCGAAGTATATTGTGTCGCTGTCTTCTCAAGAGGACAATTAAAGTATAATGACCAAAAAGCATCGCCAAACATTTATAAGGTATTCCTATCATGAAACAGCAAGACACAAGAGGAGGTACCATAATGAATGTGAGCAACCATGTCACATGTACAGATTTTCCCTGTACAGATATAGTCACAAACCGTTACACTATCCCGAGTATTGAGGTTGATCCGGCAAAGGTCGAAATACTCATGATTTCAGAGGCTCCCCCCCAGAATGCAGATGACTACTTTTACGCGTCAGATGATCCGTTTTATTTACAGACCACTCTACAAGCGTTTGACCAGGCAGGTGCACCTGTTTCTTCCATAGAAGATATACTGAACCTGGGAATATACGTAACGACAGCTGTAAAATGTGGGAAAACAGGGTATTCTATATCCTCTAAAACGATAAAAAACTGCTCTAAGTTACTGGAAAAAGAAATTGATCTGTTTCCAAACGTTAAAGCCTTCCTGTTGATGGGAGATGTTGCTATAAAGGCCATGAATTACATAGCAAAGCGGCAAACTGGTGAGAGAGTAATCCCAAGTGGCTCCACGTACAAGATCAGAAAAAACAAATATTTCTACAAGGGATTAAGAGTTTTTCCTTCATATTTACAGACGGGGAAGAGTTTTCTCATTGAGAAAAGCAAACAGAAGATGATAGCAGAAGATATTAAGGCTGCATTACAGAGAGAATAGTTAAAGGTTAAAATCTTAAAAGAATGAGCAACCCATAAAACTCTTAAATACATGTTATTTATACAATCTATGGAAGAAATAATAGAAATTGATTACCAAGGGCTACCCTTAAGAATAGCTGCACGTTTCAGAAAAGGTAACCGAGGAGCCCTCTTGTTCGTTCATGGGTTGGGCTGCTCTAAAGATACTTTTAAAGATGTATGGATTTCTCCTGGATTTGAAAACTATTCGATTTTAACCTTTGATTTGGTTGGATTTGGAACCTCTTCCAAACGTAAGGAATTCTCATACAGCATGGAAGACCACGCCGACGTGTGTACATTGGTTATCAAGAAGCTAAACCTGGATACCATTCATTTGGTTGCTCACAGCATGGGTGGCGCTATTGGATTGCTCTTGATTGAGAAACTTCCTGAAAGATTCGTTTCGTTTGCAAACGTAGAAGGAAACTTAATTGGTGAAGATTGTGCAATGCTGAGCAGAAAAACTATACGTGTCCGGTATGAAGAATTTGAAGAATTTCTTAGCCAGATGAAAAAGGAGATCGGGAAAGCCAAAGATACATCTCAAGTATTGCATAAGTGGCTTTGCCAAAGTGACCCCTACGGATTCTACTGCAGTGCAAAATCTTTAGTTGAATGGTCAGATAGCAGAAGGTTGCTCAATTTGTTTGTGAACTTGAACATGAAGAAAGTGTATATTTATGGAGATGAAAATTCGGAAGCAGACATTCTAAAATTGATCAGAGGTAAAATCAAAACGATTCCTATTTTGAACAGTGGACATTTTATGATGTTGGATAACCCACACGAGTTTTACTCGAGTTTGAAAGAATTTTTAGAAATTTCTTCTCTCTAAATATCTCTCTAAATATCTGAACTCCAAGACCATACAACAGCTTTAAAACCTGTTACACGTATAACAAAATTGAGAGAAGTACTAATAATCTGACGATCTCGTTCTGTGGGGTTGTCAAATTTTCGGGTGCTGGTTGTTGGTTAACCCTTTATATTATCAATTTCTCCATTACTATATGAATTAATGACAATCTCACAATGTTACACGTGTAACATAACGAACACCCAATTTCCAGACAACCCCGTTCTATGGATATCTTTATGAAGAGAAATTAAGTAGTAGACCTCCTTTCTGTCACCCATTCCATTAACGGTTTGAGAGCCTCAAAAAGGCATCTCCCATCTTCTGTGAGAGAGTACTCCACTCTCAAAGGAACTTCAGCATACACCTTCTTGTGTATCAACCCCTCCCTGTGCAGTTCTCTGAGCCTATCAGAGAGACTTTTAGGGCTGATCCCTGTGAGTTCCCTTTTTATTTCATTGAATCGCATGCACTCATAGCTCCCTAAAAGGCTTACTATACAAACGCTCCACTTTTTTGCTACTACATCTATGATGCCCGTTATTGGGCACAAACACGCGTCTTTGCAGTGGTTCTTCATAGATATCCTCCGTGTAACTTACTACACCAGCACAGACTTGCTACCCCTGTATAAACTTACACCTTTATATAGTTTACTATGGATAGTTAGTACAATAAATGTACTGAGGTGATGAAATGCACAGATGTGTACCACGAGTCTTCGTTAAAGGCTGCACATGCGGCTGCCACAGGCACTTCTACACAAAAGAAGAGAAGCTTGAACAGCTGGAGAACTACAAAATGCAGCTCAAGAATGAACTTGAAGGAGTTGAAGCTGAAATTGAAAAGCTGCAGTAATGACTGTAATTATTCTTTTTCTTTTTATTTTTATTCTTTTTTAGAACGAGCATGAGGGTTTATGTGGGTCACAAATTAAAAGGTTATCTAAACTGCAACTCTTACAGTTGCTCTCTATCTGCAGCTTCAATAAACAAGAACCAAAAATAGGAAAGAAAAAAAGAAAAAATGTGTTATTTTCTATTAGTCCTTTTCCAGCATCGACTTTATCTTTTTGTATTCCTCTGGTGTGATATCTCCTTTTGCTAATCCGTACTTAAACGTTTCGAGGACATCTTTCTCTGCAGGTGGCATCATTAGATCTTTCAAGAATCTAAAGAAGATAGCAATGAATCCCCCTGTAAGGAACGAAAATATTGCTACTGGTCGTACTTTTGATGCAACATGAATTTGGTAATCATTCCAGATGTCGCTTCCAATTTTTTGAGCTAAGAATGGTGTCCCGTGCTGTGTCAAACTCTGAATGTATCTTATCGCAAAAGCACCGAATAGTACTGTCAATAGTATTGCTGCTACTTCCATAACCAAATACTTTTTGAGATTGGATTTCGTCTTCTTTTGGAGAATAGCCACTCCAACACAAGAACTGACTACAAGAAAAGCGCCGGTCACAAATGAACATATAGACGTGTAGAGTATTCTAGAGAAAACATATGCTTTCACTTCAGCCACTTCAACCGCAAGTCCGTGAAAGGCCCTGAGAAAATACCAGAATACAGCATATCTTACGATAGCCACCTCTTGAATTACTTTTCCACCACATATACCTGCCACTATTAGTGTTAGTATCATGATCATCTCTTTTGTACCAATCGTGATCTTCACTATTTCACCACCATGGATTTTTGGCACTCATTACATATAAGTCTTTCGACAAAGGCGAATTGTCAAATTGGTTGGCGATGTCTCACTTTGTTACACGTGTAACAACTCATTTCCTTTCCTGTTCGTTTGCGGCCATTTTCTTCACAGATGGCAAAATTATCTGGATTGTTCTCCACTTTCAGATAGATAAGAGAGATGATGGTTGGCCCCTGTTTTTATTCCTAATCTTATTTTATTAAGTTTAATTTGAGAGATTTCAAGTACTGCATGAACAGAAAGTATTTAAATAAGAGAATGAAATTAATGATACACCAATAACATGAGGTGGGAATATGAAGGGAAACCAATTTTTTGTCCTGTCAATCGTCGTGCTGTCTTCGGTGGCAGTAGGCTGTATAGGTCAAGCAACTCAAGAGCTGGAAGGTACACTCTGGAAACTGGATTCATATGTGAATAGCGATGGTAATGTGGTCAGTGTGTTGCCAAACACTAAGATTACGGCCCAATTCCAGGGTGGCACAGTTGGAGGGAGTGCTGGCTGCAACACCTACAGTGGAGATTATACAATCAATGGCAATGCAATCACTATTGGCCCCCTTTCCAGCACTCGTATGTATTGTACGGTGCCAGTAGGGATCATGGAGCAGGAATATGATTATCTTACAGCGTTGGAGTCAGCAACAGGCTATGAAATCGAAGGCAACACAATGGAGATGACCAATGCTGATGGAGATGTGATTCTAATATTTGCAGCACCAGAACTGGAAGGTACACTCTGGAAACTGGATTCATATGTGAATAGCGATGGTAATGTGGTCAGCGTGCTGCCGAATACTGAGATTACAGCTCAATTCCAGGGTGGAACAGTTGGAGGGAGTGCTGGCTGCAACGCCTACGGTGGAAGTTATACAATCAGTGGAAATGCAATCACCATTAGCTCCATTTTTACCACTGAAATGTATTGTCATGAGCCAGTAGGGATCATGGAGCAGGAATATGATTATCTTACAGCGTTGGGGTCAGCAGCAGGCTATGAAATCGAAGGCAGCACAATGGAGATGACCAATGCTGATGGAGATGTGATTCTAATATTTACAGCGGCATAGGAGAAGAAACAGACGAAGAGTAAAACCTTTTTTCTCTTTTTTTCAAAAGTTACATCAACAGAATGAAAAAGCAGATGAACGTCATGGAGTTCCTCAATGCCATAGAGATTGAAGATTGCTGAGTGTGACCCAAAGAAATAACAGAAAGACCCAGCTTTCAATTCTCATCAACTTTTGCTCCAGCATATAGGTTAACCAAGCGGCGAAGGCTTGTCATCGTCGCGGTTGTCTCACCTGTTACACGTGTAACATAACACAGCTTTTTATTAGTTTTATGTCAAATTTCTGATACTTGGAGAGACTTCAAATCTTTGGCACCAGATTTGAACCCTTACTGGCGAAAGCATTTATATATCACTGCGTTAATGCCCACCCAGTAACCTGGGTTAACCAGAAGAGGGGAATAAGAATCCTTTCCTAGAGAAGGTACAAAGAGGAGATACTATGGAAAAAATAGTAGAAGTGACTGAACTGGTAAAGCATTACAAATCTGTGGTAGCAGTTAACGGTGTATCCTTTGATGTGTACAAAGGCGAAATATTCTCTTTGGTGGGACCCAATGGTGCAGGGAAAACCACCACAGTAGAGATACTGGAGTGTTTGAGGATGCCCACCAGCGGTTCAGCATACGTGTTAGGATTTGACGTGAAAAAAGAAGAAAGTAAAATAAAAAAGAGAATAGGTGTCATGCCCCAGGATTTTAACACATTTGAGCGGTTAACAGTAAAAGAGAACGTAGAATTGATAGCTAAAATATATGGGGTGAAACCAGATATCAAGGCTGTCCTTGAGGAACTGGGTATATGGGAAGCACGAGACAGAAAATTTGAAGCATTATCTGGTGGTATGAAGCGAAGGGTGGGAGTCAGCATGGCATTAGTCAGCGATCCTGAACTGCTCTTTTTGGATGAGCCCACTACAGGATTGGACCCACAAGCCAGGAGAGAAACCTGGGAAGTCATAAACAGGCTGAAGAAAATGGGTAAAACCATCTTTCTGACATCCCACTACATGGAAGAGGTGGAATACTTAAGTGATAGAGCTGCTGTCATTGTCCAAGGGGATATCATAGCTTTAGAAACAGTGAATGCCTTAATCTCACAATATGGCGGAGGAGTTAAAGTGAATGTGGCAAACGGAGACAAAAAAGTAGAAGGTCTCTTTACTGAGCTTGCTGAAACCGTCATTTCCAATGAAAGAGGAGTGACAGGAACATTTCAAACCAGACAACAGGCCAGCAAAGCGTTGGCCTCAGTATACAGATTGAGTGATGAATACACAGTGGATATTGTTGAACCGAGCATGGATGATGTGTTTGCACAGTTAGTTGGGGGACGAGTTGATGAGCGAGGTGAGTTAGTATGAAGCGGGTTTACGCCATATTTACTGCATTACTCAAGAGTTGGCTGAGAAGCAAAATAGGCATATTCTTTTCATTTTTGTTCCCTGTTATGCTCTTAATCATTTTTAGCACTATCTTTGGCGGGGCTGGTGACACGCGCTACACCCTGTTTGTCCAGAACTTCGATGTAGAAAATGGGGAACCGACTGGTCTTTCTCAGGGGTTTGTAGATGCTTTAGAAGCTACAGACATATTTGCCATACAGTATCTTGATACTGATGTGGATGTTTCTACCTATGTGAAAGAAAATCCCTCTTTCAATTTCAGCTATCGCATACTGGTGATTCCCAAAGGATTTGAAGAGCATGCAGTCAACAAGAGTTTGTCGGTACGCATGGATGTCACGCTGGATACCTTACTTCTCTTCCAGGAGCAGTATGCTCAATACATGGATGAAGCAGACCTGCAGCAGATTATAGAAGGACAGACCATACTCCAGCAGATGAAGACGACGCTGCCTACTGACCTATCAGAACTTGTGTTGCTGACCGATAGGGGCGACACTGCTGCTCCTGCTATGACAAGTGTCATCTATGGCGTGGTCAATGCATTCAGCAACACCCTCATAGGCACTGAAGATGTGGTAGCTATCACAGGTGAGCCGCTGGAACAGAAAGAACTAAGAGTGGTAGACTACTACCTTCCCGGGTTTATTGCAGCCTTCATCATGACTAACGGGATCATTGGTGCCAACACCACCATATCTGAGTACAGACGAGATGGCCAGGTGAAACGGTTAGCTGCCACACCGTTACCGAAGAGTTCCTGGGTTTTGGGAAATATACTCCAGCAGGCTGTGTTGGCGTTTATCCTTACTGGGATTATGATCATTTTAGGATGGATCATTTTCGGGGTGAGGGCTTTTCCCGATATCTATGCAATACTCCTGATTTTTGTGGGCGCAGTAGCCTTTTGC
>Ga0209636_10001881_pt1 | contig 21234 bp, 19 predicted proteins | sample DeeMarSWOR152_54_FD_187464 | JGI IMG/M metagenome (GOLD analysis project Ga0209636, IMG submission 187464) | Marine sediment microbial communities from White Oak River estuary, North Carolina - WOR-1-52-54 (SPAdes) (version 2) | ecosystem: Environmental > Aquatic > Marine > Intertidal zone >...
CACCCTGCCATTGACCTCGATATAAACCTGATTTTCCTTTTACTTCAAAAAACATAATATGTAAGACCCTTGAGCCCATCTCTAATTCAAATTTTTCCTTTCCAAAATTACAAATTCCGGTGGTTAGTTCTCCTTTATATCCGGGGGCAGTTTGACCACCAAAAATATAAACTCCCGAGCGAAAAAGAGTAGACCTGGGAGTAAACAGAGCTAAAAGATTATCTGGCATATTCAATTTTTCAACCGTCTTCATTAAATAATAGACATTAGACTTGAGAATGTTTTTCTTTGGCTTTTTGGGGTTGAATTTAGCAATTAATTTTATTTCTGGAGTTTCTCTTTCTTTTATTCCTAAAAATCCCTTTCCTTTTATTTCATATAACTCCCCTATCCTTAAATCAAAGCCAGCCCCCTCTGGATTTTGTAATTCTCTTTCAGATAGATTTTCCACCAGTTTTTTCTCTTTCACTAATTTTAAAAGTTGTTTTGCTCCAAGAATCATTATTAAATTAAAAGAATAATTATTAAATTACAATAAATTTCGATAAAAATAGAAAATGTTTTATATTAGCCAGCTCGTTAATATTTCAAAAATTATGTCTTAAAACAGTATTTTATTCTTTGAAATTCTTTTTTAAATTCAGTGACTTTTTTCTTTATTTTTTCTGGACTTTTTTTATCTACAAGTAATTCTTTAAAAAATTTGGCAATTTCTTTTATTTCTTTTTCTTTCATTCCAATTCTGGTTAATTCTTGAACTCCAATTCTTATTCCCGAAGGATTATGGGTAGCGTCTTTGTCGGTATCATAGGGTAGGGCCATTTTATTTACAATAATATTCACCATTTCTAATTTTTCAGATACTTGTTTTCCCCCACCTAAATTTTTCACATCAACAATTACTTGATGAGATTGAGTAAAACCCTCTTCTTTGGCTAAAACTTTAAAGCCAAATTCAAAAAGCGTCTTAGCTAGGGCTTTTGCATTTTTTATGACTTGTCTGGCATAATTTTTACCAAATTTATTCATTTCCAATGCCGTAATGGCTAAAGAAGGCAAACGAAAAATATGATGGTTAGATATTACTCCTGGAAAAACAGCATCTTCAATTTTTTGCCACTTTTGTTTATCAAAATCTCCCCGAGCGATTATCATCCCTCCTTGAGGACCGGGGAAAGTTTTGTGGGTAGAGGTCGTAATAATATCTGCTCCTTCTCTAAAAGGATTTTGGAAGAAACCACCGTAGATTAAACCGAAAACATGAGCTGCGTCATAAATAATTATGGCATCGGTATGTTTTCTAATTTCTTTTATTGGTTCAGGGAACAAAAACATCGATCTACCGAACATAATCAATTTGGGATTATTTTTTTTAATTAGCTTTATCGTTCCTTCAATATTTAGTCTCATTTTTTTTAGATCAAAGGGCATAGAAATACTCTTTAAACCTCTTACTCCAGCTATTCCATAATGAGTGGAAGAAACATGAGCCCCTACGGTTAATCCGGGAGCTAAAAATGAATCACCTGGCTTTAAAAAAGCGTGATAGACACATAAATTGGCGATGGCTCCAGCAATTGGTCTCGTATCAACAAATTTTGTTTTAAATCTTTTGCCAAAAATTTCATTACAAAATTTTTCTATTTGAACAGCGTATTTTACTCCTTGATAATGGGTAATGAAATCTCCATTTTTAACTCCATGTTCATTGTACCTATCCTGAAAATCGGAAATTAAAAACTTCTCTGCTAAGGGAGAAACTAAGTTTTCACTAGCAATCATATTTAAGCATTCTTTTTTTCTCCATTGATTTTGTTTTTTGACGATTTCTTTTATTTTTTTTAAATTTTCCATATTTATTCTTAATGTTCTTTTATGTTTTTCCCAGGTTTTTAAATTTTTCTTCAAATTTTTTTTCTAAATCTTTTTTCATCTCTTGATGAAAATTTTCTGAATAGTTTTTTATTAATCTTTTAATGATTCCACAGCTTTTTTCCTCTGGGCAAAAACCAACTATTTGACATTTTGGAATTATAAATTCATTTAACCAGCCGTATCTCTTCTGGGAAAGGGCTTTTTTAATTTGCTTAACCTCTATCCAGGTATTTCTTTTCATTTCTTCTTCAGAAGTTTGGCAGAGTCTTAACGGATAATAGCCAGTTAAAAGATTGTACAAATCATATTCTTGTAAAATATCAATTTTTAGTCCTCTGGGAATTAAAAAAATGGCTTCTCTTGGTTTAATTTTTAATTTAATTAGTTTTTGATAACCTTCAAGAGAATTTAAAGCAACTAAAAGATATTCTGATAAAAATTTGGGATTTTTTTTAATTGAGGGGGGGATTGAAAAAAATTTTTCAATTTTTTTTATTGTGTTTTTGTTAATTTTTCTTTTTTCAATTTGATTTTTAAATTTATGAAATATTTTAATTGTTCTTTCAATACAATAGTATATCGACTCAACGACTTGGGGGCAAGTTCTATGTCTCTTTTTTTCTCCCCAGATTCGCCAGGGAACAGAAGATAAAAATCGAAATTTTAGAACTAAGTTATAGTCTCTTAAAATTTCTTGATATTGTGATAAAAGATTGGGCCATTCCTTTTTAATTTTACTAAAAGAAGAAAAAATTCTTTTTCTTTTCTTATTTAACTCAATTAATTTTCTCTTTAAAACCAGATTTGCCTCTAAAATTTCTAACGAAACTAATTTTGACCCTTCTAATAATTTTTCTTTTTTCAAAAATTCTCTGACCAGGTTTTGTTTTTTGGGATTTTTGAAAATATTTGGATAAGGATAGATATTTCTTGGCGCTACGACTCTGGTAGTATAAAGTAAATCCACTCCTAATTTCTTTAATTTTTTCTCAATTTTTTTTAAGAGAATTTCAAGCTCCTGTGGCATCCATTCTTTTTCAATTAAATATTCCCTTTTTAATAAAACTATTGACTCAATTGGCAATTGAATTATTCCCGTTCCATAAATTCCGTATTGTAAAATTTTGCTTGTTTCGTCTTTTGGAATTCCTTGGGAGAGAAAAAAATTATAACTTTTGATAAGTCTTTTTGAAATATTCTCATAAATTTTTCTTGCTTTTTTATTCTTAATAATTCCATTGGGGTAAACGATATCTTTCTCGGCAGTTGTGGTTCTTCTTCCCGAACTTACTATTGAAGATGAGAAGACAATACCAGTTAAGACTGAGTCTAAAAATTTGCTTCCCTCATAAGCTATACAGAGGCTGGGAGTGGTTGCAACCGAGGCATGGCCCTTTAAAGAAGATTGTTCTAAAATCTTTCTTGTTTTCACGTTTAAATTTTCTCCTGTTTCTTTTATTTTTTTCAAAATGTCTTTAATGGATTTTCCCTTAAAAGTCAAAAGGGCTGACAAAGAAACAATGTGTTGAGGATTTAAAACCCCGCCCTTATCTTTTAGCAGCGGAGTGATCCCTAAAAATTGAACTTTTAAATCAGAGGTTAAAAGACGCTTCATTAATTTAATCTTTACTTTTTTGTTTTTTTAATTCCATATTTAATTTACTAGCTTGTGGATATTTCGCTTCCGCATATTTCTGACCTTTCTTTTTCCAATACGGTATATCAGCAGGACTGGAAAGAATTTCAAAACTCAAAGAACAAATTCGGGTTACGCCAGCATACAAGACAACTGGCATTGTTCCAAGATTTCCCAATTCCAAGACCGCTCTTCCTGTCCAACCAGGGTCAAACCTGGCTGAGGTTACATGAATAATCACTCCCAGTCTGGCCAGAGAACTTCTACCATCCAGTCTGGCCATCAAGTTATCGCTTAAACTAACTTCTTCTTTGGTAGTGGTAAGCACAAAATCTTTAGGTTGTAAAATAAAGGGAGAGCCATTATCGATTTTTATTTCCTCCATAATTTCCTCAAAATTAATTTCTCTTTTTGGGTCCAAATAAGGATATTGGGATGGTTTAAAAACCTTAAAAACATTTCCTAAGTGCAAATCCAGAGAACAAGGTCCTAATTGTTCTTTGAAATTTGGTTTAGGTTTTATCTTAATTTTACCTTCTTTAATATATCTTTTTATATCTCTATCTGAAAGCGTCATATTGGTTGTTATTGGTTGTTATTGATTGTTATTGATTATTTTTCAATTTCCAGACCCATGGCTTTTGCTGTTCCCTCAATGATTTTCATAGCAGCTTCTATGTTGGTTGCATTTAGGTCTGGCATTTTTCTCTCAGCAATTTCTCGAAGCTGAGCTCGATTTATCTTGCCAACTTTAGTTTTCTTTTGATCACCCGACCCCCTTTCAATGCCAGCTACTTTTTTTAAAAGTTCAGAGGTGGGAGGTTGTTTTAATGTAAAGTCATAAGTGTTATCTTCAAAAATCCTAATTTCTGCGGGAATGGTAAAACCCTCCATTCCTTTGGTGGCTTCATTAAATTTTTGACAAAACTCTGAAATGTTTAATCCGTAGGGAGCCAAAGCAGGTCCTACCGGAGGGGCAGGAGTAGCTTGACCTGCTGGTGCTTGAAGTTTTACAATTTTTTTTATTTTCTTTGACATTATAGTTTTTTAATTTGGAGGGAATCCAATTCAACCGGTGTATCTCTACCAAACATATTAATCAAAACTTTAACCTTGCCCCTTTCTGTATCAATTTCAGAGACCTTGCCATCAAAATCTTTGAAAGGACCGTCAATTACCTTGATCGAATCTCCTGTTTTAACTTCAATTTTATATTTGGGCTCTTTTACTCCTATTCTTTTCATTAAATTATCAATTTCTTCTTTGGAAATCGGCACAGGAGTGGTACCCGCCCCAACAAAGCCAGTAACATTTGGGGTGTTTCTAACAACATACCAAGAATCATCAGTTACAATCATTTCCACCAAAACATAACCCGGGTAAATTTTTTCTTCTACTATTTTTCTCTTTCCGCTTTTGATTTTAATCTTTTTTTCTTTAGGTACTATAACATTAAAAATTTTATCTTCCATACCCAAACTCTCAATCCTTTGTTTTAGATTTTTCGCTACTGCTTCTTCGTAACCAGAGTAGGTGTGCAAAACATACCAATCTTTAACTTGGGTAACCTGTTGCTTTGGCATAGTGCTAACTCGGCTATCCCTATAATATAAATTTATCTAAAAATCTTGTAAAGATAAAGTCAATAGTTCCTAAAAAAAGAGCCACAATCGTCAAAACAGCAATAACAATAAGGGTATATCTTATAGTTTCTTTTCGAGTCGGCCAGTTTACCTTTTTCATTTCCAACCGAACCTCTTTAAAAAAGTTTATAATTTTATTAAAAAATTTTCTAATCTGAAATGCCATAAAAGTTTTAGATGTTTAAGTTCTTAACTTTTTTAGCCCCGCAAAAATTTCTTCGAAATTCAACGGGGTAAACGTGAAAAAAATTATATATCCAAATTTTTAACCTTTTTAGCATGGATCTGAATGAATTTCTTGCGGGGAAAAACCTCTTTGCCCATCAAAGTATCAAAAACCTTATCTGCCTGATAGGCAGATTCAATGGTAACCTGCAGCAAAACCCGATTTTCGGGATTCATGGTTGTCTCCCAAAGCTGCTCAGGATTCATTTCACCAAGACCTTTATAGCGCTGGATACTCACGGTTCCTAATTTTCCTTTCTGGATTGATTTTAAAACTTTTTCTTTTTCTTCCTCGGCGTAGGCATATTCAATTTTTTTACCAACTTGAATTCGATAAAGAGGGGGTTGGGCAATATACAGGAATCCTTTATTTATCAATGGTCTGAAATAGCGGTAAAAAAGAGTTAAAAGTAATGTTCTAATGTGTTGGCCATCAACATCGCTGTCTGTCATTATTATTATCCGATGGTATCTGGTCTTATTAATATCAAAATCTTCGGCTATAGCCGTTCCCATAGCAATAATTAAAGATTTGATTTCGTTTGAAGCCAAAACTCTATCTAAGCGAGTTCTTTCAACATTTAAGATTTTGCCTCTGAGGGGCAAGATGGCCTGAAAGCGTCTATCCCTGGCTTGCTTCCCGCTGCCCCCTGCTGATTCACCCTCAACAATATAAAGTTCTGATTCTTCAGGTTTTCTAGAGGCACAATCTGCTAATTTCCCGGGCAGGGTTAGACCGTCTAAAATTCCCTTTCTCAATACGGTTTCTTTGGCTGCTTTGGCTGCCCTTCTTGCTTTTTGAGAAAGAATACAATTTTCAATAATTGCTTTTGCGTCCTGAGGACTTCTTTCTAGAAAGTCGGTAAATGTCTCAGAAAATAGTGATTCAACAGCTAATCTAGCCTCAGGATTACCCAACTTTGTTTTGGTCTGACCCTCAAACTGGGGTTCTCTTGTTTTCACCGATATCACCGAGGTTAATCCTTCTCTAACATCCTGACCCGATAAATTTTCCTCACTTTCTTTCAAGAGTCCCTTTTTTCTAGAATAATCATTGAGGGTTCTGGTTAGGGCAGACCTAAAACCGGTCAGGTGAGTTCCTCCTTCTGAGGTATGAATATTGTTAGCAAAAGTTTCTTCATAAGATTCGTATTCTTTTGTATAGCACAGGGCTGTCTCAACCGCAACGCCATTTCTTTCTCCAAAACCATAAAAAATATTTGGATGACGCATTGGTCTTCCCCGAACCAAATGTTTAACATAAGAGACAATTCCGCCATCAAAATAAAAGGCGTATCTCTTCTCTTCTTTTGCCCTCAAATCTGTAATAATAAATTTAACTCCCTTGGTTAAGTAGGCCTGTTGTCGTAAATGCTTTAAAATTAGGTCAAATTCAAATTTGATTTCCGGGAAAATTCGAGAGTCGGGCTCAAAAATAACGGTAGTTCCGGTTACTGAACAAGTACCAACCTTTTTTACTTTCGTCTTTACCCTACCTTGAGAATATTCTTGGGCATACCTATTTCCGTTTCTGCAAACCTCAACTCTCATATATCTGGAGAGAGCGCAGACTACTGATATTCCTACTCCGTGCAATCCGCCAGACACCTGATAAACCTTTCCTCCAAACTTTGCTCCGGCATGTAAGGTGGTCATCACCGTTTCTAGGGCTGATTTTTTTGTCTGAGGATGAGTTTCTACGGGAATTCCTCGTCCATTATCCACCACCTCAATTCTGTTTTCTGGTAAAATAGAGACTTTGATTTCGTCACAGAAACCCGCCATTGCTTCATCTATGCTATTATCTACCGTTTCAAATATTAAGTGGTGCAGTCCACTGGGTCCGGTAGTTCCAATATACATGGCCGGTCTCTTACGCACGGGCTCCAATCCTTTTAAAACATAAATGTCTTTGGCTCCGTAACTTGAGTCTGGTTTTCTTTGTTTTTTCCTAATGGATTGTTTGACTTTCGGTTTTTCAATTTTCGGCTTTTGTTTACGAACCATGTTAAATTCTCACTTGCCAGTCTGGATTTTTCTCCAGAACCTTAATTATTTTTTGTTGAATTTTATCTATTTCTCTTGAAGTAAGGGTGCGATCTGGGGCTTGATAAATTAAGTGAAAAGATAAATTCTTTGTACCTCCTGGGATTTCTTCTCCTTTATAAACATCGAAGAGGTCGATATCTCTTAATAAATGCCCCCCTATATTATCGATTATATTCAAAACTTCGATGACTTTGGTTTCCTGAGGTACTAAAAGCGAGATATCCCGAATTGCAGCCGGATACGAAGAAATGGGCGTATATTCGTGCTCTTCTGAAGCTAAGGTTTTTAATTTTTCGAAATCCAAATCAAAAACTATCAACTTATTTTTTATTTCGAAACCCTCAAGGATTTTTGAAGAAATTTCGCCTAAAAAACCAATTTCTTCGTGGTCGGTTTTTATCTCGGCGCAAATTTTGGGATGCCAAAAAGAGAATTCAGACTCTTCTGGTGTAGCTTCATAGCTGTCATACCAAACATTACTAATCCCTAATTTATTACAAATTGCATCGATAGCTCCTTTTGCCTGGTAAAAAGAGGGACCTGTCATTACTCCAGTAAGCATTCTCTTTTCTTCATATTTTCTGTTTCTCCGTTTAAATATTTTTCCCAATTCAAAAATTCTAACATCTTTAAAGTATTTTTGGTTTTCTCTGATATTTTTTAAAAGAAGAGGGATTAAACTCGGTCTCAAAAATTGAAATTCTGCACTCGTTGGATTTTCAATTTCTATTAATTTAGAAATTTTATAATTTAAAATTTCAATTTCTTTTGTGCTGATAAAAGAGGGGTTATACACTTCGGTGAAACCTGCTTCCTTTAAAATGTTTTTAATAAAGTCTGCCCAGAAAATATCTAAATTTCTTTGAGGTGGAATTAAAGCGGTTTGGGGAAAAATTGAGGGGATTTTTTGGAGACCAGCCATCCTTCCTATTTCTTCAATTAAGTCTTCGGGAAGATTAACATCCAATCTAAAGGTTGGTACTTCTACTAATAAGTTTGGAGGTTTAGATTGAAGAATTTTAAATTCTAATTTAGCTAAAATATTTTTGACTTCTTTGATATCCACCTTGCTCCCTAAAAGCTGAGTTAGATAAATTAAATTTAGTCTGACTCTTCTGGGTTTGACTTTTTGAGGATAAAAATCAACCATTCCCTTCATTACTTTTCCTTCAGCGATTTGTTGCATTAAAGCTACGGCTCGATTGACGGCTATTTCGGTTAAATTGGCGTCTATTCCGTGTTCAAACCGCCAAGAAGCATCGGTCTTTAAATTAATCTTTTGAGAACCTCGACGGATAACTTTGGGGTTAAAATTAGCAGACTCCAGCACAATGGTCTTTGTCTTTGTAGTCACTTCACTTCCCTTGCCCCCTTTGATTCCAGCAATTCCTAGGGGTTTTTGAGGGTCGGCAATAAGTAAAACTTTTCTATCCAGGGTATATTTTTCATTATCTAAGGTGATTATTTTTTCTCCCTTTTTGGCTCTCCTGACAATAATTTTATTATTGGTAATTTTATCTGCATCAAATGCATGTAAGGGTTGCCCTGTTTCCAGCATCACATAATTGGCAATATCAACGATATTATTAATCGGTCTCAAGCCCAAAAGCCTCAATCTTTTTTGCATCCATTTGGGAGAAGAAGCTATTTTAAGGTCGGTGACAATTCTGGCCGTGTATCGAGGGCAATCATTTTTATCTCTAATCTCAAGAGAGAGAAAGTTTTTTGCATCAACATCCTTTTTTTCTTGAATTTTAAAAGTAGGAAACTGAAATTTAATACCGGTTATGACAGCTATATCTCTGGCTATGCCAACGTGGGACAAACAATCAGGTCCTCTGTTAGGTAAAACAGCGATATCTAATGAAAAATCTGAACCAATTTTTTCAACCTCTTCAACCTCAAAGCTGTGGAGAGTTAAAAGCTCGGCTAACTTTTGGGGTTTGGGCACTTTTCCTTTCAAATATTCTTTTAGCCAATTATAGGAAAATTTCATTTATTTTGTTTTTTAAAATTGTTTTAAAAACCTCAGGTCTCCTGAATAAAAAAGTCTGATATCATTAATTTTATACTTCACCATCGCCAGTCTATCCATACCCATTCCAAAGGCAAAACCCTGCCAGTCTTTGGGATTTAAGCCTGAATTTTTAAAAACATTGGGGTGAACCATTCCGGCTCCCATAATTTCAATCCAGCTTGAGTTTTTACAAGCAGAGCAACCCTTTCCACCACAGATTGGACAAGATACATCCACCTCAAAAGAAGGTTCGGTAAATGGAAAAAAGCTCGGTCTCAGACGAATCTTAACTCTTTTTCCAAAAAATCTTCTAAAAAATTCTTCGATAATTGCTTTAAAATGAGCAATACTTATTTTGCCTTTATCATCAACCATTAATCCTTCCACTTGATAAAAATTAATTTCGTGGCTGGCATCTGTAGCCTCATGTCTGAAAACTCTACCAGGAACAATAATTCTTAGAGGAGGTTTATTTTTCTCTAAAAATCGCACCTGGACAGGAGAGGTGTGGGTTCTAAGCAAACCTCCTCCTTTCAGATAAAGAGTGTCCCAGAAATCTCTGGCTGGATGGTCTTTGGGAATGTTCAGAGTGTCAAAATTATACCACTCATTTTCAATTTCCGGTCCTTCAATAACGGAAAATCCTAAAGATTGGAAAATTTCTTCAACTTTTCTTCTGGTCTGGGTTAAGGGATGCAAATGCCCCAGGAGAATTTTTTCTCCAGGCAGGGTAACATCTATCCACTCTTTCTTTTTGCTTTCTTTTTCGCTTTTATCTTTAAGAAATTTGGCTCTTTTATCAAATTGGGCTATTAAAAATTCTTTTAATTCATTGGCTTGTCTACCAACCTTCAATCTCTTTGTTTTGGGCATTTCTTTTAAAGACCTTAAAATCGAGGTCAGTTCTCCTCGCTTTCCCGAATATTTCTTAAAAAGTTTATCCAATTCTTTTAAATTTTGAGTTTTTACTATCTCTTTTTTGGCTTTATTTTTAAGCCTTTTCAGATTAATTCTTGCCATAATCTATTTTTTAATTTTAACCTAAAATTAACCTAAAATCAAGTCTTAAGCTGTGGAGAAAAATAATAAAAAAGAGGGTCTTTCCCTCAATAATAATTGGGCCGGGCAATAGAATTTGACCTTACTAAGAATTTATTTTGCGGACCCGACCGGATTTGAACCGGCGATCTCTTCCGTGACAGGGAAGCGTGTTAAACCGGGCTACACTACGGGTCCATAATTGTCCTGAGCGTTTTTATCAGAACTAAGTTACATCCGCAAACTCAGTGGGGTGGGGGTTCTCCCAAGTAGAATAATGAGTTGTCTTCAGGGCTGCGCCGAACTGAGCTTAGCTTTAGTTCTGAGGCGACCTATGCCCAAGCCCTACTCAGTCACCAAAATTTTATGCCAGTAGCAGGATTCGAACCCGCAACCTCTTGCTTATGATGCAATTGCTCTAACCATTGAGCTATACTGGCTTGCGGGGGCTGGAATTGCACCAGCGTCTCCAGGTTATGAGCCTGGTAAGGTACTACTCCTCTACCCCGCTTCGTTCCAATGGGAATATATTATCTTATTTTTTGATAAAAGTCAATCTGACTCTAAAACAGTAATTAAAAAACCTCCAACTCATGAAGAGCCTGTTCGTATGTAAGGACTACGCTTTTGGCTTGTTCAAGAGTTAACCTGTAGTCGGGGTCGCGAACAACATTGTTTTGGATTTTATTGGCCTCTCTAACCTGAGAGATATTTGGCAAGGTGTCTTTGGTTAATTTGTCTAATTTTTCTCCCAGGCTTTGTTCGGGATAACCCATTTTTTCCAGTGCTTCATTGAGCATTTTTTCTGCCTCAATGACAGCTAATTTGTATTCAGACTCGAGACCCGTGTTTAATCTATTAGTAATTTTCCTCCACTTCCTTTTGTACTCTCTAGTCCAATAGGGTCGGTAGGTAAAAACTTCGATTAGATCTTGTAAGATAAGCCTTCTTAACCAAGAAGTGGTTAAGAGGAAATATGTTGTTCCTCCCAGAAAAAACAAGGAAAAAGATATAAAAACAATTTTAATCCAAAGAAGTCCTCCCTGAAATGAAGGGAAAATAAGTTTTTGTAAGAAAAGGGGGAGTTCTTGAAAAGAAGCAACGGGCTCCCATTCAAGTAAATATTTTAATGTAATCATATTGTTTCAAACGTTTGAGCTACTTGTAAAATTTTATCTTCTTCAAAGGGCTTTCCAATTATTTGAAGTCCAACAGGTAAATTCCCTTTTTTACCAGCAGGTATAGAAATTCCCGGCAAACCAGCTAAATTAACGGGGGAAGTAAAAATATCACAGAGGTACATTTTTAGCGGGTCCTCCGTCTTCTCTCCAAGCTTAAAAGCGGGTGTCGGAGATGTCGGAGTCAAAATAAAATCAACTTTTTGAAATGCTTTCTTAAAATCTTCCTTAATCAAGGTTCGAAATTTCTGAGCTTTTAAATAATAAGCATCGTAATAACCAGCCGATAAAGCATAGGTTCCCAGCATTATCCTTCTCCTCACTTCCTCGCCAAATCCTTCTCCCCTCGATTCCAAATAAACATTTAACAAAGATTTTAGTTTTGATTTTTTAGATTGAATAGTTGAGTAACCATATTTTATTCCATCATATCTGGCTAAATTAGCCGAAACCTCGCTGGGAGTAATTATATAATAAGTGGCGATAGCATATTTGGTATGGGGTAAACTTATCTCTTCAATTTTCGCCCCCAAATCTTCGTATTTTTTTATTGCTTTTTGGATTATTTCTTCAACCTTAGGGTCAATTCCCTCAATAAAATATTCTTTGGGAACACCAAAACAAACTTCCTTAATTTGAAAATTGGGAAGCGAAGATTGAAATTTGAATTCCAGGCTGGTGGAATCAAGGGGGTCCTTGCCGGAAATGGCTTCAAAAAGAATCTTAGCATCTTCGATGGTTTTAGTTATCGGACCTATCTGGTCAAAAGAACAAACCAAGGCTATCAATCCATATCGAGATACAGCTCCATAGGTTGGCTTCAAACCTACTACCCCAGAAAGAGAAGCAGGTTGCCTGATTGAACCTCCGGTGTCAGAGCCTAAAGCGCCACAAGACATATTAGCTGCTACCGCAGCTACTGAACCTGCCGAAGAACCTCCGGGCACTCTGCTTAAATCGTGAGGGTTTCTTGTTGGGCCAAAAGCCGAGTTCTCACCAGAAGCACCCATGGCAAACTCGTCTAAATTGGTCTTCCCTAAAATTACCGCTCCTCTCTCTTGAAGCTTCTTGATAACCGTGGCATCGTAGGGAGCAATATAATTATCTAAAATTTTGGAACCTGCCGTACATCTAACATTTTTTACCAAAATGTTATCTTTAATGGCTAGGGGAATTCCGGCTAATAAAGAAATCTCTTGGCCCGATAGAATCATTTCATCAATTTTTTTTGCTTGCAAAAGAGCTGACTCTCTGGTGACCGTTAAAAAAGCATTAATTTTTTTATCTTCTTTTGCTATTTTATCCAAATAGGCCCGACAAATCTCTAAGGCTGAAAATTGCTTTTTTTTTAATCCCTCGTGAGTTTGTCTAATTGTTAGCTCGGTTAAATTCACGTTATAAAATCGATTTAACTTTTAAATAATTATCTTTCCTTTCTGGAACTAAATCTAAAAGTTTTTTATTCTGGTCTTTGGGCTTTTTTAATCTCTCTTCGTCTTCCCGCATCACATTTTCAACTTTTACTGAGTGAGTGGCGGGTTCCACTCTTGAAACATCAATTTCTTTCAATTGTTCAAAATAATCTAAAATTTTCGAAAGCTCTCTCTTCATCTTTTCCAGTTCTTTCTCGGTTAAGCCCAAACGGGCTAATTTTGCAATGTGTTCAACTTCTTCTTTCTTTAGCATGATAAGAATAAAATTAAATTTCCGAGTTTCGGATTTATCGTGGCGGTTCTAAATATTCTGTTTCAGCCAAAACTTCTCTTAGCTCATCAAGATGCTCCAGAACCATACCTGCTCCCCGAACCACGGTTGTCATCGGGTCTTCAATGATTTTAGTTGGAATTTTAGTTTCTTTTTGAACCAGAGTGTCCAAACTTCGTAAAAGAGAACCTCCGCCTGACATATGAATTCCCGAAGCCATAATATCGGCTAATAGTTCGGGAGGTGTTTCTTCAATAGCGGTTTTAATCGCCATAATAATTTGGCCAATAGATCTTTCCAGGGCTTTTCTAATTTCCCCATCAGAAACTAAAATTTCTTCAGGAAGTCCGGTAACTAAATTTCTTCCCCGCATTGGCATTTCCAGTTTTTCTTTCATGGGGTGGGCTGACCCAATTCCAATTTTAATTGTTTCGGCCGTCCGTTCTCCGATTAATAATTTATACTCCTGATCAGCCCATTGAATAATATCCTGATTGAGTTTATTTCCAGCTATTTTCAAACTCTTTGATAAAACCAAACCTCCCAAAGAAATAACAGCCACTTCAGTCCTTCCTCCTCCAATATCAACAATAAAAATGCCACCTGGCTCTTGAACCGGAAGCCTGGCTCCAATAGCAGCTGCCATTGGTTCTTCAATTAAAAAGACTTCTCCGGCTCCAGCTGATTTGGTAGCATCGGAAACTGCTTTTTTTTCTACTTCCGTGACCCCACAGGGAATACCAACAATTACTCTAGGTCTGAAGTTTAAAATAAATTTTCTTTCCCGCGCTTTTTCAATAAAATAACGAAGCATTTGTTCTGTAACTTCAAAATCAGAAATAACGCCAGCCACCAGGGGTCGGGTGGCAACAATATGGGCTGGGGTCTTGCCTACCATTTTTTTTGCTTCTTCTCCAATGGCTAAAATTTGACCGGTTTTTTGATTAACGGCTACCACCGAGGGTTCTTGAATCACAATACCCTTTCCTCGAACATAAACCATGGAATTCGTTGTTCCCAAATCAATGGCTATATCTTCAGAAAATAACTTACGAATTTTATAAAACATATTTATTAGTCAAATCTTAAATGAGTTTTTTAACTTTTGAAATAGAAATAAGTTTCCCCCTTTTTTGATTTCTTTTTTTAATCTCAACACAGCCCCTGGCTAATGTTCTTTCGCTAACCACCATTCTCATTGGAAGGCCAATTAAATCAGCATCAATTAGTTTCTCTGCCGGGCTTTTATCTTCTCTATCGTCATAGAAAACCTCAACGCCTCCCTTTTGTAAATCTTTATATAATTTTCTTGATATTTTTTCAACCCGAGAAGACCTTTCCAACGAAAGCAGGTGAATCTGAAAAGGAGAAACACTGTCTGGCCAGATAATACCATTTTTATCGTGATGAACCTCGACTATAGCACCCATCAATCTACCAAGACCTATCCCGTAACACCCCATCAAAATCAATCTTTCTTTTCCGTCTCTTTCTTTAAATTTGAAATTAAATGCCTCACTAAATTTACTTTTTAATTTAAAGATGTTACCTACTTCAATAGCTTTTTTGATTTCTAATTTTTGGCTTTTACATTTTTGACACCTATAATTCTGTTCCTTCATAATTTCTTTGTTGGTGGCTAATTTACATTTTGGACAAAGGTAAATTCGGTCTTCACCGTAAGGGGTAAGGGTTTGAAACTCATGAGAATATTTACTAAAAGTACCTCCCGAGGCTAAGGTCAAGAAGGTTTGTTTGCCTATACCACATCTCTTGAAAATTTGAAAATACGCTTTTTTCACTTTCTCGTAATATTCATTTAAATCTTTCTCGTCTCGATGAAAAGAATAAAGGTCTTTCATTAGAAATTCTACTCCCCTTAACAAACCAGATTTTACCCTTAATTCATCTCTAAATTTATCTTGAATTTGATAAACAAATACTGGCAGGTCTTTATAGGATTTAACAAAATTCTGAACCAGGGGGGTAACAATCTCTTCATGAGTCCAGCCCAGGCTAAAATCTTTTCCCTCCCGGCTTTTTAATTTAAACATTTCTTTATACTGCCACCTATCTGTTATTTTCCAATTTTTCTTAGGATGGAGGGCAGGGAGCAAAACTTCTTGACCGGAAATTCTATTTATTTCCTCCCGGATAATATTTTCAATTTTTTTCAAAACCCTCAAACCCAACGGCAAATAAGAATAAACTCCGGCCGTTAATTTATCAATAAAACCTGCTCTAATTAAAAGTTTGGCATTGGGACTTTTTTCGTCCCTGGGAGCCTCCTTAAGGGTTTTGGTAAAAAGTTGAGATTGTTTCATTGGCTAAAAACAAGATTTATTTTAAAGAAGACCTTTTATGTCTTTTATTGTCACGAAAACCATCAAAATAATTAAGAGGGTAAAGAAAAAAGCATTAACATTTTTTTCTGTTTTAGGGTCAAGAGGTCCTCCTTTAATTTTCTCGATTCCCAGAAACAATAATCTTCCTCCGTCTACAGCCGGAATGGGTAGGAGATTAAATAGAGCTGCATGAATAGCAATTATTGCCATAAAATATAAGAAGTAATTGATTCCCTGAGGAATAATCTCTCCAATAAGCTGGGCAACACCAACCGGTCCTTTAAGTTCTATTTGTTCCCTGGGTTGCTCTCCTCTAAAAGATTTTATCAGGGCATCTCCTAAAAGACGGGGAATGGCAATGGTTACTCTACCTGTCGTCAGGATACCCTGGAGAGGTGCTTCTCTCCAAGAATAATGCTCCAGGGCAGTTCTGGTAAGACTAACTCCCATAGGTCCTTCGTTTTCCGGAGGAGAAACCCTGGGAACAAGAACAATTTCTAAAACCTCCCCGCCCCTTTTGATGGTTAAAACAACTTCTCTGCCTTGATGAATTTTAACAAACTCCACTACCTCAGCCACCTTGTCGGTTTCAAGTAAATCTCCCCCACTCTCTATTTTCTTAATAATGTCACCTGATTTTAATTCGGCTCTTTCTGCTGGAGAATTGGGTAGAATTTCAATAATCTGAATTTTAGTATCCTTTAAGTCGTGATTAATCTCATCTTCCACGGCCACCGGTAATCCCCAGACACCTGCCACCAAGGTGAAAAGTAAAAAAGCGATTATCCAAAAGGTAATTACTCCCCCCAAAACAATTAAGGCTCTTTGCCAAATGGGTTTTGTTCTAAAACTCCCGCCTTCCATAACTCCTTCTTCCTCTCCGTATACCCTTACAAAGGCACCAAAGGGTAAAAGATTTAGAGAATAAAAAGTTTGGCCAATTGTTTTGCCAAAGATTCGGGGAGGATAGCCCAAACCAAACTCTTGGACCCTTACCCCAAAGACCTTTGCTAAAATAAAATGTCCCAGTTCATGAAGGGAAAATAAAATCACAATGCTAAAAATGGCAATTAAAATCTGAAAAATCATGCTTATTATTTCATTATCTCTTTTTTCTTTTTTTCTACCACCTCCTCAATTTTTTTATTATATTCATCTACCAAATCCTGAAGTTCTGACTTGCCTCGATATTTATCATCTTCCGGAATCTTTCCTGTCTGAGTAAGGGTCTGAATTTCATCCCAGACTTCACCTCGCCACCTCCTGACAGTTATTCTCGCATCTTCTTTTTTTTGAGCAATAATTTGTAGTAAATTTTCTCGATACTCAGCACTTAAGGGAGGGAGAGAAAACCTAATAAAGTCGCTCTCTACCACGGGATTCATTTTCAACGATGACCTTGAAAGGGCAGTAACTATTGGTTCAACATAGGATTTATCCCAGGGCTGAATTAAAATCTCGTTCTTGGCAGTAACCGAGATGGTTGCTAACTGTTTCAGATGAAATTTTTGACCAAAACACTGTACCTCCACGTCTTCAACCAAAGAGGGGGAGGCTCGGCTAGTTCGAATTTTACCCAGCTCTCTTTCCAGATAATCAAGAGTTTTTTCAAGCTCTGGCTTAATTCTATTAATAATGTCTTTATACATGAGATTCTTTTTAAAAATTAAGCATTAAAATTTCTAAAGCTAATTTAGAATTCACGTTAGTTGTGGTAATCAGGAATCTTGTCCTCTCCAAGACAGAAAGAGTATTCTTTAATTTAGCAAAAGAGTATCCTTCAAACCCAGGAGATTTATTAATTTTTGCCAATAAAATCTTTCTCAGATAAGAGAGCCAGATTTCTAAAATCTCTTCTAAACTCTTTTCTTGAGATAAATCTTTTGCATATTGAAAACGGATAATTAGAGGAGAATTTGAAATTTTTATTAATTTATTTATTATTTTCTTTTGACTTTCTAGTTTCTGGGGATTTAATAAAAAGTCGATGGCAATTCCTGGTCTGCCCTGGGAAATCGTGGCCAAATCTTCGGCCTCTTTGGTAGAAAGTCCTTGATTTTCTAAGAACCCTTTTATTTCCGCCTTTGGGACAAGATGAAATTTTAAAATTTCACACCGAGAAATAATAGTCGGCAGGAAATTTTCTGGAAATTGAGTAATCAAAATCAAGAGAACATTGCCCTTGGGTTCTTCCAGGGTTTTTAAGAGAGCATTCTGGGCTTCAATTCCCATTAAATGAGCTTGGTCTATTATGGCTGTCTTAAAAGAAGTTGAATGAGGGGAAAGTTTTAATTTCCAGATTAGGTCTCTAATTTGGGAAATCTGGATAACGTTGTTTTGGGGTTCAATCAAAATAAGGTCAGGGTGACGTCGCTCTTCAAGGGGATAGTTCAATATTAAAGAAAGCCACTTTAGGGCTATTGTTTTTTTTCCTAATTTCGAAGGACCGGCAAATAAATAGGCGTGGGAGAGAAGACCCAGAGTTGCTGCTTGTTTTAGAAAATTCCATTGTTTTTGATGCCCGACTATCATTTTTGGCTCATTACGCTCTTTTTATATAAATCTAAATTTTCCAATATAACTCCCGCTCCTTCGGCTACGCAATGCTTGGGTTCATCAGCTAAAATACAGGGAACGCCAGTGGCTTGAGCAAAAAGCTCGGGCAAATTTCTTAACATCGAGCCCCCACCGGCTAATACCATACCCCTATCCATTATGTCGGCAGATAATTCAGGGGGAGTATCTCTTAAAACTAACTTAATCACCTGGATAATTTCAGCCAAAGTATCTGAGGTTGCTTCGCAAGCCTCGTTAGAGGAAACTTTAATTGTTCGGGGAAGACCAGTAATTAAATCGCGACCTCTGATTTCTATAGTTCTTGGTTCTTTTTCGGAAAGGGCAGAGCCAATTTCTATTTTTACCTCTTCAGCGGTTCTCTCTCCTATTGCTAAATTGTGTTTTTTCTTAATGAAATCAGAAATCGCCAAATCCATCCTATCCCCGGCTGTTCTAATTGAGCGACAACTCACTATTCCTCCCAGAGAAATTACTGCCACCTCGGTTGTCCCTCCCCCAATATCAACAATCATATTTCCCGAACAAGAATTAATGGGAATTTCCGCTCCAATGGCAGCCAAAATTGGCTCTTTGGCTAAATAGACTCCCCTACTGCCCGCTGCCATACCTGCTTCAATAACTGCCCTTCTTTCGGTTGAAGTAATGCCAGCTGGTACTCCAATTAGTAATTCCGGTCTAATAATGCGAAAGGGCCCGGAAATTTTATCAATAAAATATCTCAACATGGCCTGGGTAACCCTAAAATCAGCAATAACCCCGTCTTTCATTGGACGGTAAACTCTTATGGTGTCAGGGGTACGACCCAACATTTCTTTAGCCCCCACTCCCACTGCCAGAATTTTATTTTCGGTCAAATCTACCGCGACCACTGATGGTTCTTCTAAAACCACTCCTTTACCGGGGAGAAAAACCAAAGAATTGCAGGTCCCGAGATCTATCCCCATTTTTTTAATAAACATATTAGTATTTCCTATTAACTCTTTTATATTATATTAAATTTCAAATCTTAGCAAGTTTTGGAAATTTGGCTCCTTTCCCTGGTAAAGGACTAAATTGGTTTTCAGAAAAAGGTTGCAGTATAATAAAATTGACTATGAGAAAGAAAGTCAGAAAAATCTTATTTTTAATTTGTTTGGTTTTATTTTTATTGGTAAGTCCTCTGGTGGTTCTTTATTCCCAAGGATACAGACTTAATTTTAATCCCCCAACTGGCAGAATAAAGATAACCCAAACAGGAGGTTTATTTTTAAAAGCCTGGCCCAGGCAGGTGGAAATTTATTTGGATTCTAAACTGGTCAAAAAGACGGATTGGTTTTTTGGCTCGGTTTTTATTGAAAATCTGCTACCTAAAAAGTATAAAGTTTTGGTGAAAAAGGATGGCTTTCATCTCTGGGAGAAAACATTAGAAATAAAAGAAAAAGAGGTAACCGAAGCAAAAAATATCGTTTTATGGCCTCAAAATCCGAATTTTTCCCTTGTAAGTCAAGGAGTAGAAAGCTTCTGGTTTTCTCCAGACCAGAAAAAAATAATTTTATTAAATGAAGAATCTGAAAAAGAGGGTTGGTCTCTAAAGCTCTATGATATAGAAAGAGGAATCCAAAGCTACCTGGTTACAGAAAAGGAAATTCATCCTCAGGGAGCTGAATTGTTAAATTTAGATTTTTCTGTCGATTCTAAAAGAGTTTCATTAGAAATAGGAGCAGCAGAAAGAATAAAATATTTTGACTTAGAAATAGATAGAATACCACCGACTCTGGTTGAAGAAGAACCCCCTTTCGTTCCCTTAGACCGTGTTATCGCCTATCAAAAGTTAAATGATGATGTTTATTATCTAAATAATTTTGGGCATCTTTTCAAAACCAATCTTTCTTTCGAATCTCAAACAAAAATATCAGAAAAACCATTTGCCCTATTGCCAGAAACCGAATACCAGTTGAAGGTCTGTGGTGATTTTATTTTTCTGAAGGAGGGTGAAAATCTCTATATATTCAATTCCGAGTCAAAAACTTTTGAGAAGTTTTTTTCGCCCTTTCGAGGCCTCAGAGTTTCTCCAAATTCAGAAAAATTAATGTATTGGTCAGATTCTGAAATCTGGATTTTGTTTTTAAAAAAAGGGGTAATCCCCTCTCCTGAATATACAGAAGAAAAACTATTTTTAGTCCGTCTTTCAGAAAAAATTAATGACGTGATTTGGTTAAATTCGGATTATTTTGCTTTCATTCTTGGCAACATGATAAAAATTACGGAGACCGATACAAGAGACAGGTTGAATATTATTGACTTTGCCACACTTGAAAAGCCTCAAATGTTTTTTAATACCAATAACCAAAAACTATATATTTTAAGTGGAGGAAATTTGCAATCATCCCCAAAATTACTTCCGTGAAACAAGAGGGTTTCCCCTTACATAAAAACGCCAGGGTTTTTCTTTCCAAGCACCGGCATACTCAATGCCGATTCTTTTTGTTTTTATAATTTGAGCTGGTAGAATTTTTACTCCCCTATCTTCTAACCAAATTCTTTGACTTTTTGTTAAATCTTCTTCATTAAAAGAATGACTCAATTTCATCCACCGACAAAGTTTCCCGGGGCCCGAAGCTACTCTTTTCAATTTTGCTCCCTGGTTGGGAGGTTCCAGAGCCCGTATTAATACGCATTCTGGCTTCCCTACTTTCTCTGTGGTGATATTTAATTGCCAATGAATTCCGTAACAAAGAAAAATATAAATATGCCCTCCTTCTAAATACTTGCTTTTATTTCGTTTGGTGATTTTACCACCGAAAGCGTGAGAGGCCCTATCTTGGGGGCCGATGTAAGCCTCTGTTTCAATAATTTTTCCCTCCAGTTTCTTTTTCCCCATCTGTCTTACTAAATACTTTCCCAAAAGTTCTTTGGCTACCTTTAAGGTCGGTCTTTTATAAAATTTTCGAGAAAGCCTTTTTTTCAT
>Ga0209636_10001882_pt1 | contig 21233 bp, 21 predicted proteins | sample DeeMarSWOR152_54_FD_187464 | JGI IMG/M metagenome (GOLD analysis project Ga0209636, IMG submission 187464) | Marine sediment microbial communities from White Oak River estuary, North Carolina - WOR-1-52-54 (SPAdes) (version 2) | ecosystem: Environmental > Aquatic > Marine > Intertidal zone >...
ACGAGAATGCCGAAGTGGTGGAATTTGGTAGACACGCCATCTTGAGGGGGTGGTGGGGAATACCCGTGCGGGTTCGAGTCCCGCCTTCGGCACCATGAAAAGAGTAGGGGAGGAAGGGGTATCTCCTCCCTTTTTTCTTTTTACCCTTAAGGAGTCATTGAGAGCGTTTTCGACATCTCCAAGGCCTCCTGGCCCATGGGATAGTAGCGGTCGACCAAGCCCCTCTTGATAAATCCATTTTTTGCAAAAAATCGATGCGCAACCTTATTAATCGTAGCGGTATGAATGACCATCTCCTCGATTCCGAGGTTTCGGGCCAAACCCTCCATGTGTCTCAACAGCCTTTTTCCGATTCCCCTCCGCTGATAGTGAGGGGAGATGGCGATGGCGAGCAATTCTCCCTTGGCCTCATTCTGAGCCCGGGGAATCGGATTGATCATCCCGAAGCCCCTCGAATGGCCCTTCTGCTCGACTACCACCGTGATAACATGGGGGGAGGAAGCCCAACCTGCGATTATCTCATCATATGGGCCATAGGCGGAAAAGACCTGTCCTGATAACTCGGCAATAAAGGGTAGGTCATGAGGTATCGCCTTTCTCAAGGACAACGTAAAACCTTGGGCCGATTTCCTGGGAGCATGTCCCGGGTAGGTGTGGGAGACTTTACGGGTAGGTTCTCTACCCGAAATGAAGTCCCTTATCTTTCCCCTTCGCAATCGCTCAAACCTTTTGTGCTCCCCATACTTCCCGAAGCGACCGCCCCTGCTCACGGTTTATCACCTTCTCTTCCAGTCCAATACATAGAGTAAATATAATCCATTTTCATGATAGGGAAAAGATTATACAGGCAATGAAGACATGGAATCCCTCTCGTTAGGACTTGCTTTTGTCATCCTCTTGGAATACATTTCAATACAAGATACCCTTTTTTTGGAGTTCTCAGAGGTAAGGAAAAGGAGATGTGATGGTAATCCTCGTCACAGGGGGTGCCGGATTCATCGGATCTCATCTCTGCGGGCGCTTACTTCGGGAAGGCCACCGTGTGGTCTGTCTGGACAACTTCGACGAATTCTACGACCCTGAAATCAAGAAGAAGAACGTTCAGGAATCAATGGGAGAGGCACAGTTTGAGCTGATCGAAGGGGATATTCGCGATACCCAGCTTATCCCCCGGATATTCCGAGGGCAAACCTTCGATGTCGTCGTTCATTTGGCTGCAAGGGCTGGCGTCCGTCCCTCCATCGATTACCCGAAATTGTACGAGGAGGTCAACATCCAGGGGACCATAAACCTCCTCGATGCCTGTCGAGAATTCGGCATTAAGAGCTACGTCTTCGCCTCCTCATCCTCTGTTTACGGGGGAAACAGAAAGGTTCCCTTTTCCGAAGAAGACAGGGTTGAAACCCCCATCTCCCCGTATGGAGCGACGAAAAGGGCTGGAGAGCTTTTCTGTTATACCTACCACCGTCTCTTTGGCATTAATATTGCCTGTCTTAGGTATTTCACCGTGTATGGACCTCGACAGAGACCCGAGATGGCCATCCATAAGTTCACCCGTCTCATCGAGGAAAATGAGAGGGTCCCCATGTACGGGGATGGACAATCCATGAGGGATTATACGTACATCGATGATATCATCGATGGGACCATGGGGGCGATCTTTGGAAATAAGGGATACGAGATCTACAATCTGGGGGAATCCCATACCACCAGGTTGAGCGATCTGATTCGAATGCTGGAGGAAGCCTTCGGAAAAAGGGCCATTATCGAAAGGTTGCCCGAACAAAGGGGCGATATGCCCATCACCTACGCGAATATCGAAAAGGCCCGAAGAAAATTGGGCTATTCTCCGCGGGTTTCCATGGAGGAGGGGATAGCACGGTTTGTCGAGTGGTATAAACAAAACCGTTTCTCCTGATCCTCAATCTGACAAAGAGGGCAATGTCGCTGCCACTGGTCGCTTTTTTCGCACGGTCGGCGATCGTTACGGGTGAGGGGATAGGGACTTCGGAGGGAAGAATGCCGATTTATGAATACCGATGCCTGGATTGTGGTAAGAAGTTCGAGGTTTTATATGTAAGTGCGAGGGAAATCCACCCCCCCGAATGTAAATACTGTCACGGCGTTAATGTGCGGAAACTCATCTCGCGGGTTCGGGTGGTGCGTTCAGAGGAAAGCAGGCTGGAGTCGTTGATGGATCCCTCAATGATGGGAGGACTGGATGAGAAGGACCCCAAGAGCCTGGCCAAGTGGATGAAACGGATGGGCAGGGAAATGGGGGAAGAGGTAAGCGACGAGGAGATTGAACAGGTAATGGAGGATGCAGCCAGCGTGGCGGACGCCGAGGAATCGGAGAAATAAAAAGAGCCTAAAGGGGCCTTTGGCTGCGGACCGAATATTTGAATGAGACCATTCTGAGCTCATCCTCGATTGTTGTACCGTTTTCATTCCGCGGGAAAGTCCGGTTTAGAGGCTTTAAATTGATGTTCTAGGGCATCCAGCCGCATTGCCACTGATTCCCACTCCCGTGTCAATTCATCGACCTTTTCCTTTAGCTCTTGCCGAGATTTGTGGATTGTTTGTATTCGGGCCGGGTCACGATAAGTCTCGCCTTGGGACAATTCGTGGCTCAATTGATCCAGGAGGACGGTGGATTTACTGATCTCCCCTTCTAATATGCCGAGCCGTTTCTTCAATGGAGATGACTCTCGATAGAAACGGTTTCGCCATTCCGCCTCTGCCCGCCTTTGCTCTTGGGTTTTCCTCCGCGTGGTTCTCTTACCATTGGACATTTCCCTTCGCCTTTCCCGTGGTGATGAGCTCCCTTGATCGGGAGCCCAGATACGCTGAAAATCATCGAAGTTCCCCGGATAGAGCTCAAGGGTCTTGTCTCGGATGACCAGGATCTTGTTGGCAATGGCGTTGATTAGGTGACGATCGTGGGTAATAAGACAAAGGGTACCGCTATATTGCCGAAGGGCTTCTTCTAATGCCTCACTGGAGGGAATATCTAGATGGGTGGTTGGCTCATCCAACAGTAAGAGGTTCGCTCCGGCAATGAGTATCTTACAGAGCAGCAGACGGCTTTTCTCTCCACCGCTCAATAGTGATACCCTCTTCATGGTGTCCTCGTCCTGAAAGAGGAAGGCCCCCAATACGGCTCGAAGCTTCCCGAGGGGTTGATCACCCGCAATCGACTGCAATTCCTCCAGAACGGAATTCTGAGGCGAAAGGTGCTCCATCTGTCGCTGAGAAAAGGAGGCGATGTGGATACTTGGGTTTATCAAACGTTCGCCCTCCTCGAAATCCAAATCCCCTGACAAAATGCGCATAAGGGTTGTCTTTCCAGCGCCATTGGGGCCGAGAAAGGCGATCCGATCCCCCCTGAGAATGGAGAGGTTGATATCGCGATACACCACTTTGGAGTCGTAGGATTTGGAGAGACCTCGGAGCTCGATCAATGTTTTCGTTGGCCGCGGGGGGGGCGGGAATTCGAATTTGACCGATTTGGAGCGCCGTGGTGGGTCTATTCGATCCATCCGTTCCAAAAGCTTTATCCGGCTTTGGACCTGTTTGGCTCGGTCCTTTCTCACACGGTTTTTCTCGATAAAGCGCTCTATTTGTGCAATCCTTTCCTGCTGTTTTTTGTAGGTGGCCCACCGGATTTCCTCCCTTTTGGCCTTTTCGGCCCGGTAGAAATCGAAGTTTCCGGCATAAGAGATGAGCTTACAGTCATCGATTTCAACAATACGGTCCACCACTCGGTTTAAAAAGACCCGGTCGTGGGAGATGATCAAAAGGGCTGAGATGACCCCCTTGAGATAATCCTCTAACCAGAGAAGGGATTCCAGGTCCAGATGGTTCGTGGGCTCATCCAACAAGATGAGATCGGGAGCTGAGAGCAGGATGCGGGCAAGGGATACCCGCATAATCCATCCCCCGCTCAGAAATTCAAGGGGAAGGTCGAAGTCCCTTTGGCCGAAGCCCAAGCCGGAGAGGATCTTTTTGGCCCGGGTTCCCAATTGGTAGCCTCCCAGATTTTTGAATCGTTCCAAGAGGTATCCCTGACGTTTGGTCAGTCTCAGCAATGTGTCCCCGCCTTCAACCCTATCGAGTTCCCTTGATATGGTATGCATCTCATTTTCAATCTTCTTGAGCTCTTGGGCAACATCCACCACGTGGTCCAAAACCGATGTGCCCGATAATTCGATAACCTCCTGGGGTAAGTATCCAATTCTCAAATTCTTGGGCTTTGATATTTTGCCGGAATTCGGCGACTCCTGGGACAACAAAATCTTAAGGAGGGTGGTTTTACCCGTTCCATTTTCACCCACCAGTCCAATCCGATCACTGGGACCGATGAAGAGCTCACAGTCGATAAAGAGGTCTTTTTTACCGAAATATTTATCCAGATGGTGAATACTGATCATTGAGCACAGTCCTTAGATTAAATCGCGTGCAGAGGAGCTAAACCTCAAAAGGATGAATAGCACATTTTTCACCACTGTCAACTGGTGCATTGCTGGTGTTTCCTAATCTTTTGAAGGACTTCGTTGTCCCTTCGCTTCAAGGCTTCACGGTCTGTTAGCGAAAAGTCTTTACTGTTCGCTTCAGGAAACCCTGCAAACAATCGGTTTCAAAATGACTTGAGGAGTTCATAGATGCTTATTTCTCGTCCCATCCAGCGGAGTTTTGGTCCTGCAGCCATGCGATGCTACAGTTCTACAGTTTGAAGGATGGAATTGCAGTCAGAGACGATGGAATCCTCAAGGAATTCAGGAAAAGGATCACATCGGGTCTTGACATATTCCACGAAATTGAAGGAAAATAAGTGGAAACCAATTCATGATGCATGATAAATCGATGCCTCCCAAAAGAGCAAACCCAGGGGTTTTATCATCTTCTGTCTCTCCCCCTCTACCGAATAATGGACTGGTGAGTAAAATAGTACGGAAGGAAGGAACTTGCCCATGAGTGGGATACATTGTGGGAATGAGGGGGTATCATTTCTCAGAAGGAGGGGATATGGCTGAAGCAGAACGTGCCCTTGCGGTGCTTATCGACTTTGAAAACCTCGCCTTGGGATTTAAGGGGAAACGAAATAAGAAGTTCGATGTGAAAAAAATTCTGGAACGCTTGGTTGAAAAGGGGAAGATTATAGTCAAAAAGGCATATGCGGACTGGACCAGTTACGAGGAGTATAAGAAGACGTTTCACGAAGCGGCCATTGAGCTCATGGAAATCCCCAAAAGGGGGATGGCTGGGAAAAATTCGGCGGATATTCGGCTGGCAGTAGATGCAATAGACCTTTGTTACTCCAAGGAGCATATCGACACCTTCGTCATCGTATCGGGGGACAGTGATTTCTCCCCGTTGGTCTCCAAGCTCAAGGAGAACGGAAAGCATGTCATCGGCATGGGAATGAAGGATTCGAGCTCCAATCTGCTCATCAATAATTGTGACGAGTTTATCTACTATGAAGACCTTGAACGACCAGTTGGAATTCCGCCCGAGATCAGAAGGGATCTTCCCAAGAAGAAAAAGGATGCATTCCAACTCCTGATCGATTCTGTAGTCGCCTTGGTTAGGGAGAATAAGGAAATCCTCTGGTCCTCCATGATTAAACAGACAATAAAACGGAAGAAACCCTCCTTCAGTGAGCAATATCATGGTTACCGGACTTTTAGCGATCTCCTCGAAGACGCCGAGAAGAGCGGCCTGGTTCGCCTCAAAACCGACCCCAGGAGTAATACCTACATCGTGGTCGGTTTCGGCAAGGAATCCGATGAAGGACGAAGATCATAATGGCTCGAGGAGGAACTCCATACCTGGACTTCCATATGCTTATACGTGGAGCGAAAGATGAAGGGAGATTCTGTCGGCGTTGGTGATTTGATAGACGATTACTGCCCCCGTTGTCGATTGCTCTTGAGTCATGATGTTGCGGCAGTGGTCGATGGTGAGGTTAAGAAGGTGCGATGCAGGACCTGCCTTAACGAACACCCCTATCGGCATGGCAAAGGACGGCGCGAGCAAAAGGAGGATATTAAATCTCTCTGGGATCAAGTCCTTTCCAAGATGCCAAAACCCCCAAAAAAGCAATAGATTACCCGATATTTTTAGGAGGAGAGGTGGAGAAAATCATAGAGGGGGTCTATTTCATTCCAGGTCAGGATGAGATGATACCCGATTCCCATGTATATATCCTGGGGGAATCCCATTCTCACGACCTATCAATGGTCGATGTGGGTTTGATTGGAAGGGGTGACGGGAAATTGGAAAGGATTGAGCAGGCGGGAATAGGGTTACAGGATATTAAAAGGGTCATTCTCACCCATACCCATTTTGATCATATCGGCTGCATCAAGGAAATCTTGAAAGGACTTCCCGATGCGGAGATTTGGATTCATCAAATCGAAGGAGATTACCTTGAAAGGGGCGATGAGAGGATCATCCATGGAAATGAGATGTTTGCCGATTTCATACGGTCCCAGTATGGGGTAACGGGTGGCTTCTTCCACTTGCCCGTCCACCGTAAGCTCAGGGACGGGGATGTCCTTGAAATAGGCGACCTGAAATGGGAGGTGCTCCATATTCCCGGTCATTCCGCAGGTGGGATTGGCTTGTACAATGCCCAAAACAAGGTGCTGATCCCTGGAGATACCGTATACGCGGATTACAATATCGGCAGATTCGACCTGTACAGTGCCGATGGAAAGCAGTTGAAGCAGTCTCTGGAGAGGTTGGGCCAACTCGATGCTGAGGTACTCCTACCCGGGCATAATCGAATTCTGAAAGAGGGGGCCGGAGAATCAGTAAGGGAAACGCTCGTCCGTTGGAAGCAATACCTAGGGTAAATCCCTTCTAACCCTTCATTTTCCGCGTTCTGTCCGTTTGCACGAGGGCTCTCCTGTTGGCGAAAGCTGGTTTATTTGAGGGCTAAGCGGCAACGACTCACCATGGTGCGATAGCGCTTTCGAATGAGGTGGCTCCCAATACAACCGTTCAGGAGAATCAGCGCATTTGTAAATAGCAGAGAATCATCCTCACCGCCGATATATCCACAGGAATTGATCTATCACTGTACGTAATCTCCACGCTTTTAGGGAGGAACAAGCATTAAAGACCGCTTACTCTATGGAATACGATTGGAAACCCGAATCATGAACTGCCAGGATTCCCGACTCCCCGAGAATGTGTCGTGATTATGATGGATTCAAGGCTTCATAAAAAAGCACTCTCCTTGTCATACTTCACCGTGGGATATAATATCTCGGAGGGGATAGTATCAATCTTGGCAGGATTATTAGCCGGGAGCATAGCCTTAATTGGATTCGGCCTGGATAGTTTTGTTGAATCGCTGTCGGGAGGTGTGATGATCTGGAGGTTGAGAAAACACGGGAAAATATCGGAAGGGGAAGAGGATAATGTTGAGAAAAAAGCGGTACGATTCGTCGCTTATACCTTTTTTATCCTTGGAGCCTATGTTTTGTATGAATCCATCGAGAAACTGCACGTTCATGAAATTCCGGCCCCGAGCCTTTTGGGGATAGTCATTGCCGTCATCTCTCTTATCGTGATGCCAATTCTCTTTTACCTGAAGTATCAAACCGGGAAGTCAATAGGGAGTAAAAGTCTGATGGCAGACTCCAAGGAGACCCTCGCATGCGTATTTTTATCCGGGTCACTCCTCATTGGATTGGGGCTTAATTATCTCTATGGATTCTGGCAAGGAGATCCTATCGTTGGACTGGTTATTGTTATCTATTTAGCAAAAGAGGGTTATACCACCCTCAAGGAAGGAGAACTATAGAGTTGCTCATTTTCTCAAGAAGTACTTCGAAATGCACGCGACAATAATTGAGCCGTAGGCAGCCTATTGTCCAGGTACCCATGGGCCGCTTCGGGCTGGCTTTCCCCTTTCCTTCGGCTCCGCTCAGGACAATCTCTGCTCACCCTCGATGGATACCCCACCTCTTCAGCAATGTACGCTCAAGGACAACGGTTTTCTCCAAAAATCAAAGAACCTCCAGTCTTTTTTCCCTTGCAATTTAAACCCCGTTACGTTATAGATATTTCGTAAACAAAAAATTACGGGTTAGTAATTCTCACAGAGCGAATTGAGGGATAGGTGATATGGTAACCAAGGTTAAGAGACCTTGGTTTCTTTTGTAGCCCCTGAGGAAGGCCGATGAGTCGAAACCTGAGATGGAAGTTATTGTTGATCATCTTCATCACGGCAGTAGCCCTCATCTATTTGGTTCCTTCCGTGGTCGGCAAGATACCCGGGTTGTTAGGGAGGATACTTCCCCAGGATAAAATCCACCTTGGCTTAGACCTTCAAGGAGGCATGCACTTGGTTTTGGAGGTCGAGGCCCAGAAGGCCGTTGAGAGCTATATGGAGAGGATTAAGGGAGATCTGAAGGATGATCTGAAGAGGAAACGTATCTATGCGCCCATTATTGAGAGGATAAATGGGGACCAGCTTTCCCTGGAGGTCCTCGGTGAAAAGGAGAAATTCGACGAATTCATCGAGGATAACTACCCCGTATTAATAGAGATTGCAGCTGAAGACCGCGGAAAATATCATAAGGTTATTTTGGGAATTGAGAAAAAGCAAGCCGACTTCCTGAAGCGGTACGCCGTGGATCAGGCCCTTGAGACGATTCGGAATAGGGTTGACCAGTTCGGCGTCGCTGAGCCCGATATCAGCCCTCAGGGCTCAGACCGGATTCTGATCCAGCTTCCCGGAATAAAGGATCCCCAAAGGGCCCTTAGATTGATCGGGAGAACGGCACTCCTGGAATTTAAGCTCGTCGATGATGAGCATAGTCTCCAGGAGGCCCTCAAGGGAAGGGTACCCGAAGGAGACATCATCCTCTATCAGAGGCGGGAGAACCAAGAAACGGGCAGGGTAAGCAAGGTACCCTTTCTCCTCAAGGAAAAGACCTTGATGACGGGTGAGGTCCTCAAGGATGCCCGAGTGCAATTCGGTGACTTAAATGAACCTTATGTGACCTTGGAGCTTGATCCAAGGGGAGCAAAGATGTTTGATCGAATCACGGGTCAGAATGTGAAAAAGAGGCTGGCCATCATCCTGGATAACAATGTCTATTCGGCTCCGGAAATTCGGGAAAGGATTTCGGGGGGAAGGGCACAAATCACCGGAATATTCAGCTTGGATGAGGCCCGTGATCTGGTCATTGTCCTCCGCGCAGGGGCCCTTCCGGCTCCCGTAAAGATCTTGGAAAATCGATCGGTAGGCCCTTCTCTGGGAAAGGATCTCATCGATAAGGGAGTGAAGTCGATCATCATCGGGGGGATTTTAGTCGTCTTGTTCATGGTAACCTATTACAAGATATCGGGGGCTATCGCCGATTTAGCCCTGATCCTGAACCTCATCTTAATCATGGGGGCCTTGGCTGGTTTACGAGCGACACTAACCCTTCCTGGGATTGCCGGCATCATCCTGACTATCGGGATGGCCGTCGATGCCAATGTCCTCATTTTCGAAAGGATCCGGGAGGAGTTGAGGCTGGGAAAAACGCCCAGAGCCGCCATAGATGGAGGATATTCCAAGGCCTTTCTGACCATCATGGATGCCAACGTCACTACCCTGATCGCGGCGGTAGTTCTCTTTCAATTCGGAACGGGACCAGTTAAGGGTTTTGCCGTGACCCTGAGCATCGGTATCGTAGCCAGCCTTTTCACAGCCCTTTTTGTTAGTCGGATTGTCTTCGAAGTCATTCTTGCTAAACGCAAGCTCAAGCGGGTTAGTATATGACCGGAGGATCACATGGAGTTTGTTAAACCGGGAACCAAAATCGATTTTCTGGGAATTCGAAGTTTCGCCTTTGGCCTATCTGGCCTCGTCATCGCAGCGGGCATCGTCTCCATCATCCTCCATGGCGGGCTCAATTATGGAATCGATTTCGCCGGGGGAACCCTGGTTCAGGTAAAATTCTTGGAACCGACCCAAGTGGAGACCATAAAGGAAAATTTGGCTTCCATTGGTTTGGATCGCAGCCTCGTCCAGCGGTTTGGAGAGAAGGGGGAGAACGAGTACCTCATTCGAGTTGAAAAATCAGTTTCGGATCTGGAGGATTTATCGGGTCAAATCGAGGGGACCTTACAGGAGGCATACGGAAAATCTGGGGTGGAAATCAGGCGAACGGAGATGGTGGGGCCAAAAGTTGGAAAGGATTTGAGGAAAAAGGGGATCTTGGCAATTGTCTATGCATTGATCGGTATCTTGATATACATCACATGGCGCTTCGAATTTATATTTGCGGTTGGGGCCGTCATCGCCCTGGCCCATGATGTTATTATTACCGTAGGGGCCTTCTCTATCGCCAACAAGGAATTCACCCTTCCCATCGTCGCCGCCATTTTGACCATCATCGGATATTCCTTAAACGATACCATCGTCGTCTATGACAGAATCCGGGAGAATCGCAGGAAAGCAAGGAGAGAGCCCTTTGCCAAGATAATGAATTCCAGCATCAACGAGACCCTAAGCCGGACCATCCTAACCTCCCTCACCACGTTAATCGTCGTAGTGATCCTGTTCATCTTCGGGGGTGGAGTTATTCACGACTTTGCCTTTGCATTGATGGTGGGCGTCTTGGTGGGAACATACTCATCCATCTTCGTCGCAAGCCCCATCATATTGACCTGGCAGCAAAGGAAATAGGGAAACCGCGACTCCCTTGACAATTAAATTCATATGGGATAAATTTTTTGTTTTAAAAAGGAATTGATGAGAATGCGGACCTTCATGGCCAAAAAGGAAGACGTTCAAAGGAATTGGTATCTCGTGGATGCCGAGAATAAGGTTTTGGGCCGCCTTGCCTCTGAACTCGCGAAAATTCTTCGCGGAAAGAATAAACCGACCTTTACGCCTCACGTGGATACAGGTGATTACATCATAGTCATTAATGCTGATAAGGTGAACCTGACGGGGAATAAGTGGAAGGAAAAGGTCTATTATTCCCACAGCGGCTATCCAGGGGGGATTAAGGCAATGACGGCCGATATTTTGAAGGTCAAAAGGCCTAAGGACCTCATTCGACTCGCGGTCAAGGGGATGCTACCAAAGAATAGACTGGGACGAAAGCTCTTTAAGAAGCTTAAGGTCTATGCGGGTGGCGAGCATCCTCATCAAGCGCAACAACCAAAACGCATCGAGATCTGAATTCCATACGAGGATCGCTATGGCTAGTAAGATTTACTATGGTACGGGAAAGAGGAAGACATCCGTTGCCAGGGTTTGGCTAAGGCCAGGGGAGGGGAATGTCATAATCAACAAGAGGCCGCTCGATGACTATTTTGGGAGGGAGACGGCCAAAATGATCATTCACCAACCCTTTGAGCTCACAGGAACTCAGAATCAATTCGACCTCGTTGTAAATGTGATGGGGGGAGGTAGTTCAGGGCAGGCAGATGCCATTAAACATGGCATAACGAAGGCCCTTCTCCAATATGACGGCAAACTCAGGGATATCCTGAAAAGGGAGGGATTTCTCACCCGAGATTCCAGGATTAGGGAACGAAAGAAATATGGAAAAAGGGGGGCAAGGGCCAGCTATCAGTACTCGAAGAGGTAAGTAACAAATCATCATGATAAAGGGAGGTCATTTCCCCTCTTTGTAGTGGAGTGACGTCCCTTTTCGTGTATTATGAGCCCTTTTTCCGTTTAGGAGAGAGGATATGCTGAGAGTGGGAATAATCGGAGCCACGGGTTATACGGGGTACGAGTTGATTAGGCTTTTAATTGGCCATCCCGAAGCGGAGATCTCCATTCTCACCTCCCGGAAATACGCAGGCAATCCCATCAGCGAGGTCTTTCCCTCCCTGAGGAGTCGGATACAGGCCCGATGCCGAAATCTCTCCATAGAAGAAGTGGCTGAAGAATCGGATTTCATCTTTACAGCCGTCCCCCATAAAACAGCTATGGAGGTCGTTCCTCAACTTCATGAAAGGGGAAAGAGGGTCGCCGATCTGAGCGCTGACTTTCGCTTTCGAGATCCCAAGGTTTATGAGAGATGGTATCAACCCCATGCTTGTCCGGAGTTGCTCGAGGAAGCGGTATATGGGCTCCCCGAGCTTCACCGTGAGCGGATTATAGGGGCCCGAATCGTGGGGATACCTGGCTGCTATCCAACAGGTGCCCTACTTCCCCTGATCCCACTCATTAAGCAACAGGTCATTTCCCACAAGGGGATCGTTATCGATTCAAAATCAGGCGTTAGTGGTGCTGGCAGGGAGCTCTCCCTGGAGACTTCATTTTCCGAGGTAAATGAGGGGTTAAAGGCATATAAGGTCTTTGAACACCGCCACTGTCCCGAGATCGAACAGGAGTTGAGCGGGCTTACCGGCCATCCCCTATCGGTAATCTTCACCCCTCATCTCATCCCCGTAACCCGCGGAATCCTGACCACCATATACTGCGATCTCGCCAAAAAGGAGACTACCGAGACCCTCTTGAAATGGGTGGGGGAATTTTATCGGGAAGAGCCCTTCATTCGAGTGTGCCCCCCAGGCAAATTCCCTAATACATTGGATGTAAGGGGATCAAACTTCTGCGATATCGGCCTCAAGGTGGACCACCAGAGGGGAAGTCTCATCGCACTATCCGCCATCGACAATCTGATGAAGGGGGCCTCCGGACAGGCCGTTCAAAATATGAATATCATGTTCGGATTTCCGGAGAAGATGGGGCTCGAAGTTCCAGCCCTCTATCCCTAAGGGTTCGGCTATCCCTCTCTTATCGTGGGTTTTATCTTCAATTTCTTGTCGGGCTGTAAAGACGATTCATCGGTCATTCCGTTAAACTCCATGATCTCTCCAGCCCTATCCGGCGTTCTATAGAATCACTTCGAAACGTAACATATCCCCCTCTCCAACGGTATAAACCTTCAGCCGGAAGGTGAATTCGCTCCGCCTCGGTCTTGCTGAGGAATCGGAAGCTTCCCATGCCCTGTCGAAAGGGGGGCTTGGGTTAATCTAAAAGTGAAGCCTCTATATACCCGACAACCATGAAACACGCCTTTCCCCTCACTACGTCCTTTTTGTTTTACTTTGGGAGGAGATTTTGTTACTTTATTGAAAATAAAGGTTAAACACTCCTTTTCGGTATAGTATGGTGGAAGGCAAGAAGATAACCCCTATGATGAGCCAATATTTGCGTGTTAAATCGGAGTATCCCGACGCTATCCTCTTTTTCCGGATGGGGGACTTTTACGAGATGTTCTTCGAGGATGCTGAGATCGCATCAAGGGAATTGGAGATAGCCCTTACCTCAAGGGACAAGGGGCAAAAGGATAGCGTTCCACTCTGCGGGGTTCCTTGGCATTCCTCACAACCATACATTTCGAAATTGATTCGCAAGGGTTATAAAGTGGCCATCTGTGAACAGGTGGAAGATCCAAAGGGGGCTAAAGGTCTCGTGAAGAGGGAGGTAGTAAGGGTTCTCAGCCCAGGCTTGATTGATGACCCCGAGACCCTAGAGGCGAAGGAAAATAATTTCCTCATGAGCCTCGCCAAGGGCAGCGATGGATTTGGTTTAGGCTTCCTTGATCTCTCTACGGGCGAGTTTAAAATATGTCAGGTCGCCAATTTCGATATTGTGCTTGAAGAGGCAATTCGAAATGAGCCGAAGGAGATCCTTATCTCCGAGGGCTTCAGGTCGGCTCGGTGGCAAAATCGGCTCAGAGATACCTTGAGAACGGCCCTATGTAATTACCTTCCCAATTCCGCTTTTAGTTTCGAAAAGGCCAAGGCCCTTATCACAAGCCAATTGGGAGAGGGTGCGTCGACGAACCTATTGAAAAATGATATTCCTCATGCCATCTCAGCGGCAGGGGCTATCCTCTCCTATGTGACGGAAAAGCAAAGGATAAATCTGGGGCATATCCGCTCGATGTTCACCTATGGAGTAGGAGACTATATGATCTTGGATGATGCCGCCAAGAGGAACCTTGAACTCACTCGGACCGTTATGGGCGGGCAGAAGAAGGGATCATTGCTCGATCTTTTGGATGAAACCATAACCGCCATGGGAGGGAGGAGGCTACGAACCTGGGTGAACTATCCGCTGCTGGATCTACACAGAATTCGGGCCCGCTTGGAAGGCGTGTCAGAGCTGAAGGAGAAGAAAATCGAGCGGAGGGAGCTCATAGAATGTCTCAGACAGGTTTTTGACCTTGAGCGGCTCATCAGCAGGATAGCCATGGGGAGCGCCAATGCCAGGGATATAGTCGGATTAAAAAGGTCCATCGACTGCCTCCCACGGATCAAAGATCTGATGAATGGAATGCAGCGTGGGATTTTGGCCGAGATGGAAGGGGAAGTGGATGCCTTAACTGATGTTGCCCAATTTATTGGCCGATCCATCGTCGATAACCCTCCGTTCAGCCTCAGGGAAGGGGGAATGATCCAGGACGGATACCATCCAGAACTGGATGAATTGAGGTCCATCAAACGCGATGGGAAACGCTGGATCGCCCACCTCGAAGCCGAGGAGAAGACTAAGACGGGAATGAATTTCCTGAAAGTCCGATTCAACCAGGTTTTTGGCTATTATATCGAAGTAACCAAGAGCAATTTGAGCCTGGTCCCCGATTACTACATAAGGAAACAGACCTTGAGCAATGCCGAAAGGTTCATCACACCCCAGTTGAAGGAATACGAATCCAAGATCCTCAGCGCGGAGGAGAGGATAAACCGCCTTGAATACGATCTGTTCCAAGAGGTGCGCCAGGAAATATCGGTCCAGGCTCATCGGGTTCAGCGAACGGCTTCTGCCATAGCGACGTTGGATGCCTTAATTTCCCTCGCCGAGGTCGCGGATCGCTTAGACTACGTGATGCCCACCGTCAACGATGGGGACGAGATCGTCATCATCGATGGCCGACATCCGGTGATCGAGAGTTTGAATCTGGCTGAGCGATTTGTTCCAAATGATGTGAGGCTGGATTGTAACGAAAACCAGTTGATTATCGTTACAGGGCCGAATATGGCTGGCAAGTCGACCTATCTCAGGCAGGTGGCCTTGATTGTCCTGATGGCACAGATTGGTAGTTTTGTCCCCGCCCAGGAGGCCACTATTGGGCTTGTAGATCGGATATTCACCCGGGTGGGGGCATTCGACAACCTTGCTCAGGGAAAAAGCACTTTCATGATTGAGATGGTCGAGACGGCTAACATTTTGGACAACGCCACTCACAGAAGTTTGATCATTCTGGATGAGATAGGCAGGGGGACGAGCACCTTTGATGGCGTGAGTATTGCCTGGGCGGTAGCGGAATATATTCATGATTACCCGAAATTAGGAGCTAAAACCCTGTTTGCTACCCACTATCATGAGCTGACGGAACTGGCCTTAACGAAGGAGAAGGCAAAGAATTATAATTTCGCCGTAAGGGAATGGAATGACGAGGTGGTCTTCTTGAGGAAGATCATGGAAGGGGCGACCAATCGGAGCTATGGAATTCAGGTAGCCCGATTGGCTGGTCTTCCGAAACAACTTCTTGATAGGGCAAGGGAGATTCTTAAAAATTTGGAAAGTAGCGAACTAGATGAGATTGGGATGCCCAAGATAGCGAGGGGGAAGGGAAGGATATCCCCAAGAAGAGCCACACAATTGAATTTGTTCCAAGCCCAAGAGGATCTCCTGAGGAAGGAGTTGTTAACAATCGATATCGAAAATATGACGCCCATTGAGGCTTTGATGAAACTCCAAGAATTGAAGAGTAAGGCTGAAAAATAGGACTTGTCAAGGAAAGAGGAATGGCTGTGTCCCACAAGCTGCTAGATTTTTCGAAGGCGAGACAGAGGATGGTCGATGAACAAATCGCATCCAGGGGAATTAAGGATATGCGCGTGTTGGATGCCCTGAATAAAATTCCCCGACATCTCTTCGTGGAGGAAGCACTTCAAGGCCAGGCTTATAACGACTATCCTTTGCCGATAGGGGAAAAACAGACTATCTCCCAGCCATATATGGTCGCATTGATGACAGAAGCCCTTGAATTAAAGGGAGACGAAAAGGTATTGGAGATTGGGACGGGGTCCGGCTATCAGGCGGCAATCCTCGCGGAGTTGGCGGAATGGGTTTACTCCATTGAACGGATCCGATCATTGGCCAATAGAGCAAGGAAGCTCCTCTACGAACTACACTACTATAATATTGAAATAATGGTATCCGATGGAACTCAAGGTTGGAAGGATAAGGCTCCATTTCAAGCCATCACGGTGACCGCAGGTGCTCCAAAGATCCCCCAACCCCTGGTGGATCAATTGGCGCTGGGAGGAAGGCTTGTTGTTCCCATTGGAGATGCTTTTTCTCAGACCCTTATCAGGGTTATTCGAACGGAGAGGGGAGTTAAGCAGGAGGATATGGGTGGTTGCCATTTCGTGAGATTGATCGGAAAATACGGTTGGCAAGGGGAGTAGATATCTCCCTTTGGATGGGGTAGATACTGAAATGAGAGTACCTCAAAGAGGTGAATGGATGCAAATCGGTGTTATCGGAGCGTCACGGTGCAACACGGAGATAGCAGAACTTGCCGCAGCAGTTGGGAGGGAAATTGGAAGAAGGGATGCTGTTTTGATTTGTGGTGGTTTGGGAGGGGTAATGGAATTCGCTTCAAAAGGGGCGAAAGAGGCTGGGGGCCTCACCATCGGGATATTGCCGGGAACATCCAAGGAAGAGGCAAATGACTACATCGATATCCCCATCGTAACGGGGCTGGGGCATGCCCGAAATGTGGTCATTGCCCATTCGTCGGACAGCATCATCGCCATATCGGGGGAGCACGGGACCCTCTCCGAAATAGCTATTGGGCTGAAATTGAAAAAAACCGTAATCGGGCTCAATACCTGGGATATAGAAGGAGTAATCATGGCTAAAACGGCGGCCGAAGCGGTTGAAAAGGCTATTATGTTTTCGAAAAGGAGGGATATCTAAAGGTTGAAGCGACGATACGTGATCATTTTTCTCCTTATCATCGTTGTATATGCGTGCCGTTCCGTCTCTCCGAGCAATCCCCGAACAGGGGTCTATCATACGGTTAAAAGACACCAGACTCTGTGGAGAATATGTAAGACCTATGGTGTTGATATCAATGAGGTTGCCCGCATAAACCACATTCGAGACCCCAGCCGGATCCGGGAGGGGGAGAAGATATTTATTCCCGACGCAAAGAGGGTGCTGAAGGTCGATATCTATATCGATGATATAGGAGGAAAAAGGGGACGCCCGGAGGACCTGAAGAAGATCGCTTCGGCAAAGGGGCAATTCATCTGGCCCGTTAGGGGCAAAGTCACTCAGGAATTCGGCATACAGGGTATGGTAAAACACGCTGGAATCGACATCGCCGCCCCCATGGGAACCCATATCAGAGCTTCCAATTCCGGTAAAGTCCTTTACAGCGGGAATGAGATAAAGGGATTCGGGAATATCATTATCATAAAGCATAGTCAAGGGTTCATTACCGTATACGCCCACAATGAGAAAAATTACGTGGCGGAAGGGGAGATAATCGGGAGGGGTCAGACCATCGGAAGGGTGGGAAATACGGGCAGGACAAGCGCATCTCACCTTTACTTTGAAATACGGAAGAACAACCGACCTATTAATCCCCGGCTCTTATTGAACTGAGGTCAAGGCTATGCCGAAGCAAGACAAGGGGATCTATAAGTCCTTGGAGAGGTACGAAGATGATGGGTCCTCACCGAATCTTATCAAATTATACCTCAATGAACTGAGGAAATCCTCGCTTCTTTCCCGAGAGGAAGAAAAGGTCCTTGCCGAGAGAATTCATCAGGGTGATGAACAGGCCCGTAAACGGATGATTGAATCCAACTTGAGATTGGTTGTCAAGATCGCAAAAAAATACCTCTATCGCGGCTTGCCCTTTTCTGACCTCATCGAAGAGGGAAATATCGGCTTGATCAAGGCGGTTGAGCGATTTTCCCCCGCCAAAAAGAGCCGTTTTTCTACCTATGCCACCTGGTGGATCAGACAATCCATAGAAAGAGCTCTTGCCAACCAGGCCTATCTTATCAGGTTGCCGATACATATTTGCAGTGATCTCAACAAACTTGCCAGGGTCTCCAGATCCCTTTTCAACCAGCTCAAGCGGGACCCCTCCAATGAGGAAATCGCCGCTATGATGAAGATGAAACCGGATTACATCGAGAGGTTGAAGACCGTGGTTAACAGGACATACTCCATCGAGACTCCTATCGGAAAGGATACGGGGCACCTCCTCAAGAATACCATTCAAGATGAGGATTCCGATAAGGCCATCTCCCTCTTGGAGGATGTCGAGAGAATTGAAAAGGTGAGCTCATGGTTGGAACAATTAGGTGAACAGGAAAAAACGATCATCGTCCTCCGATTTGGCCTCGGTGATGGCGAACCTCAAACGTTAGAGGCCATTGGAAAACGGTTCAGCCTCAGTAGGGAGAGGGTGAGACAGATCGAATCAAGAGTCCTGGCGAAGTTGAGGAGGATCATAAGGAGAAAATCGATCATCTTCGAGGAGGTGATTTGAAAGAAACCCATCGTGAAATGCTGCTGTTTAGGCTGCGAGGGTAACTTAAAGCAATATCCTTGAAAGAGTCAGGAGAAGGTAGTGTCTGTTAAACCCATGCATGGATGTCTACACTGCAACCAGGGAGTCCTAAAGTACATTGGGCTCCATAAAACCTATCAAGATGTAGAGGAATACGTCTGCGAGAGATGCAAGCGATACCACTATCTCAATAGACTTACCGGACAAGTCTCCATGAGGTTGGAGACCTTGATGGAGAGGTATTCGCTTAAAAGAGAATAAGGAGGTTTAAAGAGGAGATGTGGCTCACTTCTGGAAACGTTTAAGAAGGGATTCCACCGATTCATCCGATTTCTTACATTTCAAGAGGGCCTCTATTTCAAGCAAGTCGAAGGCCGAATATGATGTCAAATCCAAGTCCACATTATATTTCACCTTGATTTTTTTAACGATATACATGCTCATCTCCCGATCATAAAAAGAATAGTCAGGGGACGAACGATCGCTGAAATACCGGCCAGCATAATCCAGTATTACTTTCCCAGGAGTTATGTTAGCATGAATAAAAGGGGCGAGTATCAAGCTGGAACAGAATATCAGAAGAAATATTGCAGCGCTTTTCATCCACGATACCTCCATTGGAAAATTGTTTTTCTTTCAATCTTATTACCATTATTATTGCAAAATTTCGGTCCTGTCAAGCGATAAAGAGGAAAATCCGGTTCCGCGATGTTGTGATCATGGAGTTGTGCTCTTGGAGGCTGAGGTAGAAGTTAAGGGGAAAAGTGCTGTGGTGAGGGCGGGGCGCATATTCATTCAACTACGGAATACATTCACGCTCAGAGGTCCTTTTTTCAATTTTCAGAAATCTCAAGTACATGAGTAACTGCGGGAAAGGATCTCGGAATGAACCCCTGGGGTAACCCGTGATGAAGAAGATGATATGGATAGTTCTTATAGTGGTATTTTTTATAAATGGCGTTACTTGGGCCCAAATCGGCACTTCGACCGCAGGGAACCTTTCAGTCAGATCCGGCCCCGGTAAGAACTATAGAGTCATAGCGAAGATGAAGAGGGGAGACCAGCCCCTTGTGGAACGGATCCAGGGAAATTGGGTGAAACTGGCCTGGGAAGGAGAAGCTTGGGTCGCAAGGAGTATGCTTTTACTGAAACAGGGCGCCTCTCGATCTTCGGCGACGGATGAACAATTTTTACGATGGTTAATCCATGAGACCAAGGTCAACTGGACATTCATCGACCGAAAACAGGGGAATTCAATTTCCCTGTGGGTCAGGATGGATCAGGACCGATACGGAGACGTAGCAGAGGTTAGGTATATCGCCAAGAACTTGGCCGAATCCTACCGATTTCACACCGGACATAGAGGCCCTCTGGAGATTAAAATACTGAAGCCGGATGCCAAATTCGTCCACGATATCTATTTTCAGGCTATCTTTAAATGATCGTCACATGAGCATCCTTTCTGATGAATGGGGATTTCCGATGTGATGCACGAAGGAGTGCTTAAGCGGAAAGCCCAGATTTCACCATGGAATTGGGTACCTGCTGAAGATTATCATTGGCCACACGGGATGGTAGTATTATCAGCTCATCATGAAAGCCTCTTGATGTCTCGTCAATGGAAGATTGAACACGTTAGGGAGTGGCCATTTTCACCAAGAAAAGGCTCAGACCGGGTACATAGGTGATGATCATCAGTGCCAATAAGAGAATGGCCAAAAAGGGAAGAGAGGCTATATAGAGCTTCAGCACCGGCCGTTCAAAACGGATACTCGCGATAAAGAGGTTCATACCAACGGGAGGTGTTGAGTAACCGATTCCCAGGTTAATGAGAAAGATGATTCCAAGATGAACGGGGTGTATACCATAAGCCTGGGCGATGGGGATTATTAAGGGGACGACCACCACTAATGCCGAAAAAATGTCAATTATGCATCCCACCAGCAGGAGGAAAATATTGAGCATGATGAGGAAGACTAGCTTGCTGGGAATATGGATTTTAAGAAGATTCAATATCTTCATGGGTACCTCTGCGTCGATCATATAATTGGTAAGAGCCAGTGCGGCACCCAGGATAATCAGGATCCCACCTACCAGCACCATGCTTTTTTGCATAATCCGAGGAAGATCCCTTAACTTGACCTCTCGATATATGGCGACTTCCACAATTATGACGTAGAAGGCAGTAATAGCGGCTGCCTCGCTTATGGCGATATACCCGCTATAGATTCCTCCCACAACAACTGCGGGCAGGGGAAGTTCCCACTTCGCGGTTCTTATGGCATCGGCCACCTCCCGGAAGGTAATTTTCGATTGCGGTACTTGGGCCTCCATCCCTTTATATATGCTGAATAAGGATAGTAAAAGCACTAAAAGAATGCAGGGCACAATACCGGCGCGGAATAATTGATCGATATCGGTTTTGGCTACGACGCCATAGAGGATGATCGGTAGGCTGGGTGGAAGGAGAAGCCCTAAGCTTCCCGAGCTGGTTAAGAGTCCCAAGGAAAATTTCTCAGGATATCGTTCGCTCAAGAGGGCGGGAAAGAGCAGCCCCCCCAGGGCGATAATGGTGACACCGGAGGCACCCGTTAAGGCGGTAAAAAGGGTGCAGGCAAAAAGGGCAACTACGGCCAATCCTCCCGGTAGCCA
>Ga0209636_10001883_pt1 | contig 21232 bp, 18 predicted proteins | sample DeeMarSWOR152_54_FD_187464 | JGI IMG/M metagenome (GOLD analysis project Ga0209636, IMG submission 187464) | Marine sediment microbial communities from White Oak River estuary, North Carolina - WOR-1-52-54 (SPAdes) (version 2) | ecosystem: Environmental > Aquatic > Marine > Intertidal zone >...
ACGGTTTCACGTCATGAAGGACCGGACCGGAGGACTATGGGTAGAGGTTCTGAACTTTGTAGAGGTGGCTGTGTTCTACGCGTATTATTCTGTATACTTCTTGTCTGTCCTCTTTCCCTAACCCCATTGCCAGGTTATGATAGAAGAGCAGAGTGTCCTTCTCCAGCTGTGCTGCCGCTTTGACAGCCGATTTCAGGTCTGGCAATTCCCTTGCTCTCTCTGCGCCTCTTCTCAGATTCCCGACTAGTTGAGTACTCTCTAAGATCCGGATGTTGTGGTCCGCCAACATTCGTTCCTCTTCGGTTGAGTAGACCTCCTCGGCTCTTCGACGCCCCAGAAGGTATGCGTATCTCTCCGCGTGATCTGCTTCGTCCTTGGCAAGTTGCGCGAAAAAGTCCCCATGCTCAGAGAACATGCTGACTAGAGATGTGTAGAAATCCTTGGCTGACTCTTCCACAGCAATTGCCATCTCTAATAGTACAGGTAGAGTGTAACGGTATTTGGGCAACAATGACACCTTGGAGAAAACTATGTCGACCATTGGATTTAAGCGTAGCTACATTCATCCAAACATATATCTCTCTCTGCTCAGATATCTGGAACAGCGTGGCGAGGGGCACGGTCATTGTCCAAGTGTGCATTTTGGCTTCTTGACATAAACTACGAGATAGAAGATCACAAGCCAGAGCTTTGGATGTGGGGCATCGATGATGAAGGAAAACGCGTTTTGATCATTGAAAGGGACTTCCCCGCGTATTTCTTTCTGCTCTTGGACGCCAAAGAAGATCCAGAAGTCGTGTTGGAGAGGGTTCGACAGCTGAAGACTGGGCTCACTTTCGTCACTGACTTGCAGCTTACGCGTCGAAGGCTCTTCGGGGAACCCGTGCAGGTTCTGAGAGTCTTCTGTCAAGACCCTGAGCTTGTTCTGAGATACTCGAGGCTTCTTTCAAAGGTTAAGGGCGTGAAGAAGTGCCTTGAGGATGACATCCGTTACTCAATGCGCTATCTCATTGACAACGACGTTAGACCTTGTGGCTGGTATGAGATGGATGTGCAGGAGACAGTGAACTACTCAAAAATCCAGGTCGGCAAAGTCTACATTGCCAAGTCGAGGCCCAGAAGAATCGAAAGGGAAGATCTCCCGCCACTGAGGGTACTTAGCTTCTTTCCGATCTGTTACGGGTCCAAGGGCGCACCCAAGCCAGAAAAGGACCCCGTGGTAATCTTATCCACAGCCACGAATGCCGGTGACAGGAAGAGATTTGCAGCTGGCGATCATGGCGACAACGATGTGATAGTGTCTTTTGTCGAACATGTGAGAGAGTTTGATCCTGACATAATCGTGGGCTATGAGACCAATGCAAGACACTGGCAATACTTGGTCGATCGGGCTAGGAAACTTGGCTTGGAGTTCCTCGTCGACAGAGCCAGCACGTTGCCTCATCGAAGCGTGTATGGTCACATCTCGATAACAGGTCGGGCAAACATGGACATGGCGGACCTCGCAGACGAACTGCCAGAGGTCAAAGTCAAGGCCTTAGAAAACGTAGCAGACTTTCTTGAAGTTGAGAGCCTAGAGGAACAGATTACCATTGACGAGATGGACTTTGCGAGATACTGGGATGATCCTGAGAAAAGACCAGAACTGATCAGCTTCTCCGTCGAGAAGGCTGAGTTGATCCTTGGCATCTTCAATAAGATGTTCGACTATGCCGCCGAGCTCTCGAAGATTGTTGGTTTACCTCTGGATCACATAGGCAAGGCGGCAGTCGGCTTCAGAATTGAATGGTATCTTATTCGCGAAGCCTGCAAGATAGATGAAATCGTTCCTGCTAGAATCGGGCGGCCATACATCCCGTACGCTGGCGGCATCGTCCTAGAACCCAAACCTGGAATACACGAGAACATTGCCGTCCTCGACTTCAAATCAATGTACCCAAACATTATGATCGACAAGAACGTCTCTCCTGACACCTATATTCACCCTTCCGAACCACAGCCAGCTTCAGGTATGAACGTAGCCCCTGAGGTTGGCCACAGGTTCCGAAAGGAGCCGCCAGGCTTCTATAAGAGAGTCTTGTCAAGTCTAATCGCAGCCAGAGATGAGATCAGAGCTAAGATGAAAGAGCTGGACCAGGAGAGCGTAGGATACCGGCTTCTGAGCGCCCAGCAGAAAGCAGTGAAGGTGATCACGAACGCCGCTTACGGGTATGCGGGCTGGATAGGCGCGCGTTGGTTCAGGAAACCCGTTGCAGAGGCTACGACAGCATGGGGACGACACATAATCATGAGCGGTATAGAGATGGCAGGGAAGCTCGGCTTGGAGGTTGTATATGGCGACACCGACAGCATCTTCATAGAACACGATCCCAGAGGAGTTGGGATTCTGTGCGAGGCGATCAAGAGGGAGCTCGGATTGGAGATAGAACCTGAAAAAGTCTACCGGCGAATCCTCTTCACAGAGGCGAAGAAACGTTACTGTGGTCTCCTTCCTGATGGCACTCTCGATATAGTAGGCCTAGAGGTGGTAAGGGGAGACTGGGCGAATGTAGCCAAGAACACACAGGAACAAGTGCTGGAACTCGTCCTGAAACAGCGCTCGCCCGAAAAGGCCGTGGATTTCGTCAGGACCCTCATTACCAAGTTGCGCGAACGCGAAATACCTTACAGAGATCTCGTTGTGTGGAAGACCCTAACAAAACCAGTCAGCAAATACGAAGTGAATGCGCCTCATGTACGAGCTGCAGTGATCCTTGAAGAGGAAGGCTGGGCTTTGACTGTTGGCGATAAGGTCGGCTACGTCATCACTCGGGGGTCGGGTCGTCTGTACGAGAGGGCCAAGCCCTACGCTCTAGCCTCCTACGAAGAGGTTGACACCGAGTACTACGCGAGAAAGCAGGTTGTACCCGCGGCCCTTAGAATCCTGTCGATGTTCGGCGTCGAGGAGGGAGATATGTTGTCTCCCGAGCATGACGAGAAGGCAAAAACTTTGGTTGATTTCTTTGGGGAGACTAGTCGGACACATCGTTGAAGGTCAATAGGTGCACATTGAGCGGTTGTTTGACTACATCTGAGACGCGGGCGGCGACGAGATACCTGATTTTCTTCTCACTCGCAACGTCCACTAACCTTTGAGTCGTCACACCGTCAAAGACCACAGTGTCCACGCCTTGCACTTCCTGAATCTTATCCGCGAGTTCGCTGACTGGCAGACGGCTGACTTCCTTCATGTTCTCGTCGAGGAGGATGGCTTCAAGTGTTCCCTTGAGGCTGTTAGCTGCGTTAACGATCTCTTTGGGGACAAGTATCTTCTTCCGCCTCTTCCTCGGTCTGCCCTTCTCAACCGGAACTCTGTTCTGGAGAGCTTCCTCGATCTGCTTCGCGGTCAAATCCTCTACTTCTCTGCCTTTGGGTGCTCTGGTCACATACTTCAAGCGAGCGACTTGCTGAAGCTCCTTGAGTATGAGGTCCCCTCCCCTGTCGCCGTCCAAGAAAGCAGTGGCTTCCTTCTCCTTCGTTAGTCTTATGATAGTTTCAGGAACCTTTACGCCCTCAAGGGCGATGACGTTCTGGATTCCCATCTTCAGTAGGTTTATGACGTCGGCCCTTCCCTCCACTATGATCAATTCTTTTGAGGAGTCAACATCTGGACCTGATGTGAGCTTCTCGGGCCCATAAGACTCCGCTCTAGTGGCCCTCAGGATCTCGGAGACCTCTCGGAATATCTCCTCCGTCTCGGGTCTCTTTTCCAAGTTCCAGCTATGAAGAATCTCTTTGGCCCTCTCGATTATGGCTTTCCTCTTGGCCTCTCTAACGTCCTCAATCTTGTCCAAGCTGACGTCTGCTGAACAAGGGCCTATTCTGTCTATGCTTTCGATGCTCGCTGCTATTATGGCAGTGGATACCCGATCTAAGCTCGTGGGGATGATTATTGTGCCGTTCGTTTTGTCTTTTTTTGATCCTAGCTCTATCTCTATTCTCCCGATTCTCCCCGACTTCTGCAGTTCTCTAAGGTCTAGTTCTGTCCCGAATAAACCTTCTGTCTGCCCGAAGACGGCACCTATGACATCCGGTTTTTCGACAACCCCTTCAACATCGAATCTGGCTCGGACTACATATTTTACTGTGAATGGTTGAAAAGACAAATCTCTTCACCTCAACAACTCCCAACATATTGCATTGCTTAACTTTAGGACTTAAGCTGATTTCTGACACCTATACTCTACTGTTCCATGTCCAATATATTTCTACCTATTTTCCTCTTTAGGGTCTGGATGTAAGCTGAGAGACCTTCTATCTCCTCTATGTCTCTTCCCACGAGGCTGGAAAGTCTCCTCCAAAAGACCAGGTTCGGCCTGACCTTCATCCTCTCGAGATAATCGGCGAGGCGTCTCGTCCATTCCCTGCCGCGGCTGTCAAAATCCATCAAAAGGATGACGTCGTTCTTCCTCGTTTCTTCGATCTCTCTGACCACATCCAGAAATGTTTTCCCAGAGGTCTTTGCGTAGATAATCTCTCCAGATATCTTTAGTTCCTTCAGCGCTTTGGCATCCTTCTTCCCCTCAACGATTATGGGAGTTCCCCTAGACAACTCGATTGTCAGGTTATCCAAGAGACGCTGAATCTCCTCTAGTCTTCTTTCGACACTGGTCGACATCTTTCTTGCACGATTTTGATGATTGATCAACTTGGGGAAATCGAGAACGACCTGGTTTCTCCCAAACTCGATTGCCAAAGACACTTATAAATCCCCGTGTCCCTTTAAAGCAGAGAGGATGAGCCGGCGGCGACGGGAATCATCCAGAATGTGATCGAACCTGTCGAATCTGTTGAGTTTCCATCTAGGAAGGTGAATAGACATGACAGAAGAGCTCGTAGGCACAGTAATCAGCTATGTGAGAGGCCCTAGGACTCAGAGTCCGAGAGAATGCTTGATATGTTTCTCTGCCATAGAGTCGGCTGGCGAAGCCGGACAGCTCATTGGGCGTAAGGTAGCGTGGCCAGCGGGAGAACGGAGATGCATCGGAAAGGTTGTCTCGCTTCACGGGAAAAGGGGCTTGGTGAAGGTTCGCTTCAGGAAAGGATTGCCGGGTGACGCGTTGGGAAGCCAAGTGAGGATTACCGGCTGAGAGCTACCTCGACATTAATGTCTTGACGATGGACCTCGCAAGGATGCGCCCTACTCTTAGCGGCTCGGGGACGGCTCCGTGCGATGTGAACTTGTTGAGGATCCCCTTAGCCTCCTCTAGGCTCATGTTGATGAATCTGACGTAAATTGTGTAACCAGTGCCAAGCGCAATGGGGGTTCTCGCCTTGTTTCTGCGGTATGCCCTTACTCGGTCCTCCCAGTCTTCGGGGAAGAGTTCCTTGAAGTATTTTTCGAGGCCTTCAGACTCTTCGTAGGTTACGCAGATGAGCGGAAGTCCGGTGTTGTCAGCTACTTCGTGAAGGTCGACGACGTTGTACCAGCTGATGACGCAGCCGTTCAGGATGAGCAGGTTAATGTCGTCCCTTCCGAGGATTTTGTGCATCTCTATCATCTTCTCTGTCGCGTCCATCCCCCCAACTGTCGCGGTGGAGAAAACAAAGCCGTCGATAGCCTTATCAGCCCGCATAACTACACCTGCCAGAACGGATTCCCTGCTCACGCCCTTAACGAAGCTTTCCGCGATCCCTAAGGCCCTAACCGCCTTTTTGTGAACATGCAATCGCAACCGGATCACCTTCTGGAACTGACGAGGAATAGGCGTCTGCTCTGAGTGAGATTTCTGCTTCCCCCAAGCTAGAGAGGATTTTCTCGCTAACACCTAGTCCTTTGGTCTCCTAAAAACCCATCGAAGTCCAGCATCTAGGCTTGAGAGAATGATCCCGCTTTATGAGGCTTTTCCTATCTTGCTGTGTTTGATTCTCGGAGTTTAGACGTAGATGTTTCTTGGGTCCAAGATCTTCTGCTTGTTTCTACTGATTGTAGTTAATGCTCCTGCTGGATGATCTTTTAAGGCATTTTTCCTCTACAAACGCTTGGCGAATCCTTTCTCTGAGGCAGAAAAACCATTTTCTGAGCCCCTTTACCCGCCGCCGTAGCTTTATATTCTCAGGCCACTTATGTTCTGTGTACTTTCTAAGGTCAACAGAGGCACACGGTCTTGTCAGAGAAGCCACCCTCACAGATTAAGGATGCTGACTTCATCTTTGAGAATGAGACTACCAAGGCTATCGCTGTCAGGAATTCCCCTCAGATCGAGCTCGCTGGTCTGACCGTCGGCCCTTTTGAGGAAGGAAACGAGTACGATGCCAAATTCTGGGTATCTCTGGAGCTCGAAAAGGCTGGGATAATCCGCAGTAGAGATGAGACTCTCACCGCTTCGAGGCTCTACAAGATCCAGTGGACAGAGCGCATCCAATCGGTGAGCAACTTGTCTTCTTTGCCCGAGGACTTCTATCCGAGGCTGCGCCGTCTAGTCGAAAGGCTGAAGCGTTCTTCTAGGAGCAGTCCCGAAGGGATGAGGGAGTATGAGTACGTCCAGAAGCTCTCCAAGGACATAGTTGGTTGCCGACTGAAGAAGATCATCTCTCTGGCTTCTACACCGGGCCAGAAGGGCCAAATATTGAGAAACCTAACTACTGAAGAATTAGAGCTATACGAGAAGCTGGACAAGATCATAGCCTCATGGAGAGGCGAAATCATCTAGCGGAGGGTTGTGAATCATGACTGAGTTGATATTGGAGAAGCCGGAAGAACGGTTCCAGAACTTCCTGAAGTCGGACAAATATCGGCAAAGAATCTCCCAGATGCCCCTTGGCGGGGCAACATCGCTAGTCTTGGACTTTGAGGATTTGCTCATCGCCGACCGTCAGCTAGCCGAAGGCTTGCTTGACGAGCCTGAGGAATTCCTGGAACATGGGAACAACGCTGCTTTCAGCCAGCTCCAGATACAAGACCCGGAATACGCAGACAAGATCAGGGATCTGGGCATAGATATAAGGCTTAGAGGCTTGCCCTTCTCAACCGCGCTTCGGAAGCTCAGCTCAGAGCACATTGGGAAGCTGGCGATGATCGAAGGTATAGTCATACGCGCCACTGACGTCAGGCCCCTCGTCGTGAACGGCGTGTTTAGATGCAAGAGATGTGAGGAGACAATAGTCGTTCCTCAAAGCGGAAACTTCCTTACATTCCCTTTCAGATGCACGAACCCCACGTGTAGGAACACAAGAACCTTCGAGTTCGTCCAAGAAGAATCCGAGTTTATCGACTCTCAGGAACTGCGGATTCAAGAATACCCCGAGGAACTGCCGCCGGGACAAACGCCGCGGTCCCTAGACATCCAGCTCATAGGAAGAGACATAGTGGATCTTGCTAGGCCGGGAGATCGAGTCTATGTGGTAGGCATAGTCCGCGCTGAGGCGAGATCCTATCCCAGAACCGGAAAACTCAGGGCTTTCGGTCTCCACATAGAAGCGAACCTCATTGATACTGCAGGGAAGGAACTTGAATCACTTGAGATCTCGCCTGAAGAACAGGAGGAGATAACTAGACTGTCCAAAGACCCGTGGGTACATCGGAAGATTATCCGTTCCATTGCTCCTTCTGTCTACGGTTATGAACACATCAAAGAGGCCATAGTCTACTTGCTTTTTGGAGGTGTTCCTAAGCATCTGCCAGATATAAGAATCCGAGGCGAGCTCAATGTTCTGCTTATCGGTGATCCCGGAACGGCCAAGTCGCAGCTACTTAGATATGTTCCAAGAATAGCTCCCCGAGGACTCTATACCAGCGGCAGAGGGACAACAGCGGCCGGGTTGACAGCAGCTGTCCTTCCAACAGCGACTGGAGGAATGACTCTGGAAGCGGGAGCCCTAGTGCTGGCGGACAGGGGCATAGCCTGCATTGATGAGATGGACAAGATGCGTCCTGATGATAGGGTTGCGATCCATGAAGCTATGGAACAGCATACAATTTCGATCGCGAAAGGAGGGATCGTTGCAACGTTGAACGCCAGAGCCGCTATCTTGGGCGCCGCTAACCCGGCTCTCGGAAGGTACGATGCGTACAGAACTGTCGCTGAGAACATATCGCTCCCGATCACGATTCTATCAAGGTTTGATCTGATATTTGTCTTGAGGGATGTTCCTGAGAAGGAAAGGGACTCCTACATGAGTGCACACATTCTTGAACTTCATATGAGGGGAGCTCCACCAGAAGAGCCGCCGTTATCGTCCGACCTTCTGAGGAAATATGTCGCCCAAGCTAGGGGGATAACGCCTACTCTTACTCCTGAAGCTCTGTCGCGTCTAAAAGATTTCTACCTAGAGATGCGTGCCGCTAGCGAGGCTGAAGGCTCCCCTATCGCCATAACTGCACGGCAGCTGGAGTCGTTGGTGAGGATATCCGAGGCTAGGGCTCGGGCTGCGCTTAGAGAGAAGGTTCTTGTTGAGGACGCGGAGCGCGCCATCGCTATCATGAAGAGGTCGCTTGAGGAGTCAGGGATTGATGTCTCTTCGCACAAGATCGACATCGACATTATCATGACTGGTAAACCTAAGAGCATGCAGGACAAGCTCAAGGTGATCTTGACCGTCTTGAGGGACATGGAGACGGAGACTGGAGCTGTTAACAGGCCTGATCTGCTGGACAGACTGAGCAGCGAATTCGACATTCAGAGAGGAGAAGCTGAAAGGCTGATAGGCCAGTTGGTCAGAGAGGGCATGGTGTACGAGCCGAGAGCAGGATACTTGAAGAAGACATAGACCTAACAATAAAGGGCTAGAAGACTTGCTCACGGATGAGTTAAGGATACCCGACCAAGCGAAGCAGATAATAGTCAACTCTGGGGTCACAGAGCTTTTCCCGCCTCAGGAAGAAGCCGTCAGAGCTGGCGCTCTCGAAGGGAAGAACCTTCTCTTGGCCAGTCCGACGGCTTCCGGCAAGACTCTCGTCGCCGAACTGTGTGCCCTAAAGCATGTCATAGAAGAGGATGGAAAAGTCCTCTATTTGTCGCCGCTAAGGGCTCTAGCCAGCGAGAAGTACGTCGAGTTCAGGAAGTACTCCGTCCTGAGGAAGGGTGATGGGCGACGAATCAGAGTGGGAATAAGCACTGGCGACTTTGACAGTAGCGACCCTTGGCTCGGGAAGTTCGACATAATCATCACAACCAACGAGAAGTGCGATTCGCTGCTGAGACACAGAGCTTCATGGATAGACAACATCTCGCTTGTAGTCGCGGACGAGGTTCACCTTCTGAACAATGTGGACCGCGGGCCGACTTTAGAGGTTGTCCTTGCCCGCCTCTTGCAGGTGAACCCGGACGTTCAGACCTTGGCCTTAAGCGCCACAGTCAGAAACGCCGAAGAGATCGGCGAATGGCTCAAGGCTGTTCCGGTCACCACAGAATGGAGACCGGTCACTTTGAGGGAGGGCGTGCTACAAGGCAAGGAAATCCAGTTTAAAGACGGCGGCTCAACCGAGATAAAGAAGAGGGTCAGCAACCCAGCGACAAACCTTGCCTTGCACAGCATTGAACACGGCGGACAAGCCTTGATCTTTGCCTCAACCAGAAGGAACGCAGTAGGCTTAGCAAGGAGAACCGCGCCAAAAGTGAAGGAGCTCTTGTCAAAGCCGATGCAGCGTTCTCTCAACCGAGTTGCAGACTCCATCATCAGCTCCGGGGAAAGGACCAGGATAAGCGATCTGCTGGCGGACCTTGTCAGGCAGGGAGCTGCCTTTCATCATGCTGGTCTGTCCTCCGCTCAAAGGAGAATAGTCGAGGATTCATTCCGTGAGGGGAAGATCAAGATCATCGCGGCAACCCCGACCCTCGCCTTCGGAGTCAACCTGCCTGCCAGGATGGTTGTCATCAGCGACTACAGGCGATACGAGCCGGGGTACGGCTTCTACCCCATAAGCGTACTCGAATACAAGCAAATGGTCGGAAGAGCTGGCCGCCCGAAATACGACAAGATAGGTGAGTCTGTTCTCATCGCGAAGACGGAAGAGGAACGCGACTATCTCCTGAGCAGTTTCGTTATGGCTAATCCTGAGCGGATATGGTCGAAGCTCGGCGTCGAGAAGATTCTCAGGTCTCATGTCTTGGCTACGATAGCCTCTGAGTTCGCTCATTCGGAGCAAGGCGTCTACGACTTCTTCAGCAGGACGCTCTATGCCTTCCAGTATGATCTTCGGGCGATCAAAGGGATCATAGCGAAGATCCTGAAGTTCCTTTATGACGAGGAGATGATCGACGTTAGTGGTCCTGACCTTTATGCGACTCGGTTTGGCCTTAGGGTTTCTCAGCTCTACATCGACCCGGTTTCAGCTATAGTCATCCGAGAAGGGCTGTTGAGCAGGGCGCCGAAGGTAACCGATATCAGCTTCCTACATATGGTTGCCCATACCCCGGACATGTTTCCGAAGATCCGATGCTCAAGCCGTGAGATCGACAAGGTTGGCCTCTTCATGGAAGAGCACAGCCAAGAGTTTATGTTCAAGGAGCCGGACGAGTGGGCTGACACGATTGCCTACGAAGAGTTCCTTGGCGAGGTCAAGACCTCTTGGGTTCTGAAATCATGGATGGAAGAGTCCTCTGAGGACAGGATGATAGACACTTTTTCCGTTGAGCCCGGCGACCTCTACCGGTTGATCTCCACGGCCAAGTGGCTGCTTTATGCTTCCAGCGAACTGGCGGAGCTACTGGGGCACAAAGATGTCATGCCTAGGATTTCAGAGCTCGAGCAGAGAGTGCAGAAAGGTGTCAAGGCGGAACTTCTCCCGCTCACAAGGTTGGAGGGCGTGGGTAGAGTGAGAGCTCGCAGATTGTTCGACGCTGGTTTGAAGAACGTTGAGGATCTCCAGGCAGCCCCGCTCAGCACGTTAGTTAACCTGCCTACCATTGGGCCGAGAGTCGCGAAGAGGATCAAGGAGCAGATAGGCGGCTTGGTTAAGCGCAGAGAATGGCAGAAGCTAACCGAAGAGCAGAAATCTGAACAACAGGCACTGACGGAATACTACGAGTGAATGCCGAGGGCAACCTCGAAATCAGCTGCGCCTCATATTATATACTCAAGCCTTGATATCAACATGAGGAAGCGACCATTATGGAGGTTTATGAATCCACATTTGTAGTAGATACTTCCCGCAGCCCCTACGCCAAGCTCCGCCCAGTGCCCGTGGAAAGCGTGCACTTGGAGGATGGTTTCTGGGCACCACGACTAGAGACACTCCGCAAGACAACTCTTCCTGCGCAACAACAACTCATTGAGGAGACTGGCCGTCTCTTCAACTTTCGCCGCGCGTCTGGAAAGGAGAAAGGCGAGTTCAAAGGCCTTTACTTTAACGATTCCGACGTCTACAAGTGGATCGAGGCCGTAGCCTTTTCGCTTGCTCAAGACCCTGACAAGAAACTGCATGATCTGGCAAGACAGGTCATTGCGGACGTCGAGGCAGCGCAGGATGAAGATGGCTACCTGAACACCTATTTCACGTTTGCTAGAAAGGGGGAAAGGTGGACAAACCTGCGGGACACACACGAACTCTACTGCGCAGGCCACCTCATACAGGCCGCTATCGCTTTCTATCGCTCAACAGGAGAACGCGATCTCTTGGAAGTGGCTTGCCGATTCGCAGATCACATCGCAAGCATATTCGGACCGAACAAGAGGCTTGGCACTTCTGGTCACCCTGAGATCGAGATGGCGCTCGTGGAGCTCTACCGTGCTACGGGGAAGAAGGCCTACTTGGACCTCTCAGAATTCTTTGTCGACAAACGGGGAACGGGTCTTATCGGAGGAAGCCCCTATCATATCGATCATGAACCCTTCAAGAAGCTGACTGAGATCGTCGGGCATGCTGTCCGCTCGATCTATCTGAATTGCGCTGCAGCTGATGTCTACATGGAGAATGGCGACGAGGCTCTCTGGGACGCGCTTCTGCGGCTTTGGCACAGCATGACTGACCGTAAGATGTACGTGACTGGCGGTGTAGGCTCCCGTCACGAAGGTGAAGCTTTCGGTGAGGATTATGAGTTGCCTAGCGCCAGAGCATATGCAGAGACGTGTGCGGCCATAGCCAGTGTGATGTGGAACTGGCGGATGCTGCTGATCTCAGGTGAGGGAGGATACGCCGATGTGATGGAGCTTGCCCTCTACAATGGGTTTCTCTCAGGGCTTTCCGTTGATGGTCAGGAGTACTTCTATGTCAACCCTCTTGCAGACCGGGGAAGACACCGTCGTGAGCGATGGTTCAGATGTGCTTGCTGCCCGCCTAATATTGCCAGATTGTTGGCTTCGTTGCCCGGATACTTCTACACCACATCATCCGATGGCATCTGGGTGCATCTTTACGCTCAGAACACAGCTCATCTAGACATGAGAGGAAACCACATCACTGTTGTTCAGCGCACCGAATACCCTTGGAAAGGCAGAGTCGACTTGACTGTCAGACCCGAAAGGCCTGAATCCTTCACCCTGTTCCTCCGGATCCCAAGTTGGTGTCGCGAGGCAAAGGTTCTCGTGAACGGTGAAGCAATTGAGAAGCCCATCGTGCCAGGAAAGTATCTGGCAATCCGCCGCATCTGGCAACCCGGAGACAGTCTGCACCTCTCCTTTCCTATGCCTATAGACCTCGTGGCTTGCCACCCGCACGCGCTGGAGAATGCCGATCGCGCGGCGCTAAGGCGTGGACCTCTTGTCTACTGTGTGGAACATGTAGACAATCAGAACTGTGACGTTTGGAGCTTGATTTTGCCCTCTGGCTCTCCGCTTCATGTTGAGTGGATGCCAAGTGTGGTCGGCGGCTTGATGGCTATCAAGGGAGAGGGCTGGGCAACTGGCATGGAAGGCCTGGGAGATCATCTATATCGAACGGTGGACGATGTTCCACCCGAAGCGCGCCCCGTCAGACTTACGGCGATTCCGTATTACGCTTGGGCTAACCGAGAACCGGGTCCGATGACGGTTTGGATCCGTTCTAGGCGCTGAGCGTTTCGATCCGAAGAAAAATGCTTTAAGGTGGATTGCCAGCTTCGCCGGTTTCACGCAGCCGAAGACTGCACTAACGCCGGTGACGGAGCACGGTTTAACTTCCGAGTTCGGAATGGGATCGGGTGGTTCCCGCGCCCTATGGCCGGCAACCCAGAGTATCTTCAGGACTCTCGTTCTTTAACCTTTCGCTTGCTGGCAGAGGGCCCTGCAAACGTAACCTATATATGTGAAACCTTTAGAAACAGAATTGACGTGGGGCTGTAGTCTAGCAACAGCCTGCCGAAAAGGTAGGCCGCTGGAACGGCATGACGACGGGCTCCAGAAAGCAACAGACGGGTTTGCGGACCTGAAGAAAGGGATGAAGAAGTTCTGGAGCGGTGAAGAAACCCGTAGGAACAAGGATAAGCATAATCAACGCTTGTTCCGGGTAAAGGCCGTCGGTTCAAATCCGACCAGCCCCACCACTAGTCCTGCTTACGAGCAGTCTTCTCTTACTGCTGCGACTTGAGGTTCTGTGCTCTGTGAGTCGGATAAGCGGTCTCCGATGACCGCTCCCACGGTCGCCATACCCTTGCGGCTCAATCTATTTGTTGTTGAAGGATTTCCAGAAGGCAGTTGAGCCTATGACTAGGCTGATGAGTGAGGCTACTACGGCGACCGCGATAATGGACGACTGTTCCGACTCGTTCAGTCGCTGGTTTACGGCATCAACCTCGTTGGTTAGCCCATTCACTTCATCGGTCAGTTGGTCCACGGAATCCTCTAGGCTTTCCCAGTTGGCCGACAGCGTCTGAACTTGCTGGTTCAAAGCAGTGAAGTTGCTCAAGAGCGGATCTTCTCTCTCGAGATCGTCGACCCTACTGACAAGGTCCTGAAGTTGTGGAGCTAGCGAGCCAATTTCGTCTGTGAGGAGTGCCACTTCGTTCGTCAGTTCGATGAGCGAGTTTTGGGTGTTCTGTAGTGTCGACGCAAGGTCTGTATAGGATTCCTGCAGTTCGGAATAGAGAGCATAGTAGTTCGGTTCGAATGACAAGAGACCGACGTCTGATGAGCTCATGGAATAGTCCCCAGGGCCCGCGACGTTCACAGCCGGAGCATATACCGGTGCCGAAGTCATTATTGCGTAGAACTCAAGCATGAATTTGAAGTTGTCAAGGATGAATGTTGGATTCGAGAGGAGTAAGCCGGTAGGTTCGCTTCCCGAGAACTGCACCGCATATGTCACGTACTCTTGGCCCCAATGCAGAGAACTCGGCGAGACTGATGCAGGCCCTTCAGCGACTACATTCCCGCTTAGAGCCGGAGTATAGGTTACAACAGGCCGCATGAATATGCTTAGCTGTACCCCAAGAACTGGAAGGTGTCCAATGAAGAGCACGTATTCTCCCATCGCAACTGTCTGGGAAGACCCCATCTTCTCAAGGACTGTGTGGTGTAGAGTTGAGGTGTAGGTTGGAGCATTTATCCTTCCGATCCCGTAGTTGATCGAGATGTTAGCTTCGGTGCTCAGTTCAAGTGAGGAGATGGCATTGGAAGCAGTTGACTTCACGGTTGCCGAGCTGCCTGTCTCCGCGTATCTGGCTGGCGATTCTGTGAAAAGGATGACGTTGCCTCTGTATGTGAGCTGCGAGTCAACCGTTATGTTCATGACTATCCCGCTCTCTTCCAGAATGCGCGAAGATTTTGTCCTGGGGAAATTTCTGGCAAAGGACAAGCTTGCTGAACTGCTAAGCCTGTTCTGTGCGGATGAATGGGCGACCGGGTAGGACAGCAAGGCTACCAAGATCAATAGGAAGAGGCTCTTTGTCATGCGCAAGTCTCCGCAAGTCCCGATATGAACGTGCTCTCTACGGAGAACGCTGTTTCAGGATATCTTAAAGAACTTGTGAATTTCCAGTCCATCAAATCAGTCGAAGAGACCGGCCGGTCTTTGCGGTTCCACTCTTTTCTCCGAGAACGATCGAGACCGTGAGGGGATTGCGTAGCACTGCTGATTAGATAGCTTGGGCACGTTCCCATTTTTCAGAATTGGGGCTATCAGAGACTCTTTGGCAAGATTAGTTTCAACGAAACATGTGATCAATTAAGCGAGATGTGCCCGCAATAGCGGTCTTCGTTCAGTCTCTGCGCCATGATGCGATCTCGTCTAGGGCTTGGACGCCTTCTTGGAAGGCTTCTCTTGCGTATTCGGGGTCTTGTTGTATCCTTGTCCAGTCTGAGATGTACTCGAAGAAGGCAGCTAGATGTCTTTCCGATCCGATTTCTTCCCCGACTAGGGCTATCATCTTGTCAAGCTCCAATCCGAAAGCAACCTTAGGCTTTTTCGTCAACAATACTAGGACGGAGTACATGAAGTTCTTCAAGGTGGCACCGACAAGCCTGACGTTATAAGCGATTCGAGTGTCAGGCTTGTCCACAAATCTTGCCACGTTGCTCCGTCTGGAATATTCGATACTCGACATGGAAAGATGTTGTTCTGCAAGACGGACGTACGCTGCGTCATCTAGTTCTTCTGCGGTCTCGGGCAGGGACCCCCAGAGAATCTTGTACGTTCCTTCGACGGGTTGAGACCAATCCTCTGGATACTTCTCCGAGTTGATGAAGTAGATCTGGAACTGGCTAACCTTGAAGTCTTCCGGGTTGGCGTGTCCGAAGGCTCTCTGAAATCGGACAGCATACTCAGCTTTCGGGGCGCTCTCACCGTCCATGACATCAGGCTTGAGAAAGACGTGAAAATCAAAGTCAGAATAGCCCGGGATGAAATCGCCCTTCACAGCTGAACCCTTCAAAGTAACGCATAGAAGTCTGGAACCGAACACCGCCCTGCAAGCTGAAACAACCATCCGCTCAGCTCGATCTAGAACGTCAGCTTCTAGAGGCTCAAACTTCATAACCTGTTTCTCCTTGCCGTTCTCCGTTATCTAGCTAGAGAGAAGATTCCGTATATTAGGGCTTCCGGGACCGACGGCATGATAGCATTCCAGGACAAAGAAGTCTGCCCGCTTGACCCCCCTCCATATCACCACGTATACCGTGGCCCGCACCCTAGTCCTAGACGGGTAGTCTTATATCTGATTCATCTGTAACTTCTTTCGATCAAGATGCAGACAGCTCGTTTGGTACTGGGGTTGTTGTCAGTCGGGTTGATCATGGGTGCGCTGTTAGGTTTAGTCGGTAATATCTGGGTTGAGTTTTATGTGAAATACTTGAGCGCTGAGTATTGGATGCTCGACCTCTCGTCCTCATTGATAACGCTCGCACTGATCGCTCTATGTGTCTTTCTCGCCGCGATACAACTGTCTCCTAGAGCAGGAACGGTCGACACTGAAGGAGCAATCAAGGTTCAGCGCGACTTGAGACTGAATATTCCCCCGAAGTTCGCTGATCAACTGAACATAAGTCCTGGAGACCGGGTAACCGTCACCGTTGACCAAGACAAGCTCGTAATACAGAAACGAGGCCAAACATAAAGAACCGATCAACTATTCTCAATATTCGGCATCGGGTCCCAGGCTGTCCAGCGACGGCTTGGATATGAGGTCTACTTGGGCAGTTGTTTCTACTGCGACTCCTTCGCCTCTCCACGTGAACGTCTTCTTATCTCTTCGAGGGAAGGATGCTCGACCATCTGCAGAAACATGAGATAGAAGCCATTGAGGTCGCGGATAGTGAAGATTCGTCCACCCCACGTTTGATTTTCGGGAGGGTGGTCAGCCTTCCATCCGCTTGAGACCATCTTCTTGTATGCCGCGTCGACATCATCCACGTTTATGTGGAATGTCACGTCAGGATGATCCTTAGGGTACGGAGTGTCTCTCTCGACGTACCGGACTAGGTTGAAATAGCAGTCTTCGGCGCCCAACACACTGCCGAAATTGCATCTTCCGTCTTGGCCGAAAGTGTCGTAGGCTGCTTTCCAGCCCAGCACTCGTTCATACCATGCTGCTGTGTCTTCTATCGAGGGAACTGAAAGCATAACCTCTACGAATCGTGTGAATCTCATGGATAGGACTGTGTCGCAATCATATATAAGGGCCCAGCAGTGGACAGGAAGAGAGGAGGAGGAACCCCTTCGCGCCAAAGAGGAATTCCGATTGATCAGTCTTCGTGCCCTTAGGGGAAAGCTGGAAAAGGATGTGGAAGGAAGACATATGGGCAGCATGATGGATGAGAAGCAACTGAGAAGGATAGGTTTGATCTTGGTGATCGGAGGAATGATGTTGTTCCTCGATGGTATCGGAAGCTTACTGGTTCCACAGTATCATGATTTCTGGTTTGACCTAGAGAGACTTGCTCGGACAATAGGCGGGATCCTTCTGTCACTTCTGGGACTATATGTCCTGAGACGCTCGGGGACATCTTCGGCATGATGAGGACCGTGCAATCGGTCGATCGACGATGCGTAGTGACCGGGGTTCTGTGACCGATCTTCGACGAGGTTTGGCGTGGGCCGCTAATCATAGACATAACATGATATTCGGAATGGGCAGGGATTGATGGTGGAGAATTGGAATCGAAGGACATCCCGAAAGGATTTTGACGGTCCAAGGAAAAATCGTGATACTAAGGGGCATGTAGTTGGGATGGAGAAAGTCGAGCTCTGTCTGGTTGGAGCCGGTAGGGCGGGGACGGTGCACGCAAAGAACCTTTCAAACAACGTGCCTAGCGCGGTTCTGAAGGCTATCGTTGATCCTAATGCCAAGGCTGCTGGGAAGCTTGCCTCAGAAACTGGAGTAGCCCGATGTTATTCTAGTCTGGATGACGCTATTGCGGGCGTGGACTTCGATGCTGTTGTCGTAACAACGCCGACATTTACACATGCCGAATTGGCGAAGCTTGCTGCGTCAGCGGGGAAACATGTGTTCTGCGAGAAACCGATGGCGCTTAGCCTAGGAGAGGCGGAAGAAATGATCTCAACCTGCAGAGCCCACAATGTGAGTTTGCAGATAGGCTTCATGCGGAGATTTGATGAGGGCTTCTTGAAGGCTAAGGAGATGATCGAAGACGGGAAGATAGGCGATGTCACGATCATCAAATCGACTGGTCGAGGGCCGGGGCTGCCTCCGAGGTGGGCTTGTGACCCGAAAACCAGCCTCGGAATGCTAGCAGAGGTCAACAGCCACGACTTCGACAGCGTCAGATGGCTTGCGGGTAGTGAATATTCCAGGGTTTATGCTGACGCTGGTACCTTCAAGTGCTTCGACCTTAAGAAAGATTTTCCAGACTTCTACGACAACTCCATAGTGTCTCTCAGATTCAGGAATGGGACCCTAGGTTTGATCGATGGGAGCTGTCCTGTGGAATACGGATACGACGCAAGAATGGAGGTCCTAGGCACAAAAGGTGTGATCATGATAGGAGCGTTGGAGGATACGGCGCTCGCCCTTTGTACAAAGGAGGAGGGAGTCGTAACCTCAGCTTTCCCAAGCTGGCGAGATAGGTTCAAAGATGCTTATATCAGTGAGATCAGGCATTTCGTGGAATGCATTCTGGAAGATAGAGAACCAGTATTGACGGGGGAAGATGGGAAGAAAGCCGTCGAAATAGTCTTGGCTGCAACGAAGTCGATTCTGACTGGAGAGCCCGTAGAGCTTCCGCTCCCACAGGGCTTCAAACTACCCAGGTAGTGTAGAGATGGGCAGCCCACACTTCATAGGCGTAGACCTAGGTACAACAGGAACGAAGACTGCGATATTCGACTTGGAAGGGAACCTGCTAGCCGATGCATGTGAAGAATCACGGCTGTACTATCCGAAACCGGGATGGGTGGAGCAGAACCCTGAGGACTTCTACAAGTCGACTGTGAACACGATAAGGACTTCGGTGAAGAAATCCGAGATCGATCCCAAGGAAGTCAAAGCGATAGCGTTCGACAGCCAGATGGCTGGAACGATGGGGATAGATAAGGACTGGAACCCTGTAACCCACTACGACTCTTGGCTAGACTCAAGATGCGGCAAGCACGTCGACTTCATCCGGCAGAAACATGAGGATCTCATAATCGACAAGGTTGGCACCCCTCCATCCATATCACACGGACCCAAGATTCTCTGGTGGAAGAACGAAAGACCGAGGATATTTGAGAAGATCCACAAGTTCATCATGCCCAACTGTTACGTAGCAGGCAGAATGGCTTCTCTGAAGGGCGACGACGCCCACATTGACTACACCTTTCTGCACTTCACCGGTTTCTCCGATGCAAGAAAGACCGCTTGGTCAGAAGAGCTATGCCGGCTCTTCGCTGTGCCCATAGACAAGTTCCCCACAATCGTAGAACCTTGGCGGACCGTCGGGGATCTATCTGCCAAATCGGCTAGAGAGTGTAGCCTAGTCCCGGGGATTCCTCTGATCGCAGGAGCGGGTGATCAAGCGGCAGGTTCTCTGGGTGCGGGCATAGTGGAACCCGGTATGGTCTTCGACTCAGCGGGAACAGCATCAGTATTCTCGTGTTGTGTAGAAGAATACAAACCTGACAACGAAAATAAGACGCTCATCTACCCTAAGTCAGTTATCCCCGGCCTGTGGCTTCCTCTTTCATATATCGGTGGAGGCGGACTGTGCCTAAGATGGTTCCGCGACGAATTGGCCCAATCAGAGAAGAGGATAGCTGACGAGAAGCAGGTAAGTGTCTACAGGTTGCTTGATGATGAGGCAAGCCGTGTTCCGCCGGGCTCAGAGGGTCTGATCTTTGTGCCGCATCTCGGAGGAAGACTATATCCCATTAATCCCAATATGAGGGGAGTCTGGTTCGGCCTAAACTGGAAGCACAAGAAAGCGCACCTATACAGGTCGATTCTAGAGTCCGTAGCCTACGAATATCGGTTCTACATGGATGTCCTCAAGGAGCTCTTTCCTCACCTAACGCTAAAGGAGGCAAGGGTAATAGGCGGCGGAGCGAAGAGCGATCTCTGGAATCAGATAAAGTCAGACGTTTTGGAGATCCCCTATGTTCGACTCAACCGAGAAGAATTCGGCGCATTAGGCTTAGCAATAATAGCCGGACATGGTGTAGGAGTGTACAAGGATATGGCGGAAACCTCCAAGAATCTTACGAGACCGGTCGCCGTCATAAAGCCCAGACCAGAACACAGCAAGACATACAGGAAATACGCGGAACTGTACCTGAGACTGATGCGAGATCTTGAAGATGACTTCAGAATACTACAGTAGTTGACATTGCCTACTAGAGCCCTGAGATCCTAGGAATGGAACATGCTGTGTATTATCTCCGCCTTCTTCTTCCCGATCTTGGGGACTCTCTGTAATTCCTCGATTGAGGCGCAGGCCACATCTGAGATCGTGGCGAATTGATCAAGCAGATTCTCCGCCAAGACTTCGCCAATATAGGGCAGAGACGCGAGAATGTACTTCTTACGGTCTCTCACTGGGAGGTCCGCTCTCGCAGGCTTCCGATACCATCTTGCGTCCGGTAGCTTATCATTCATCCCAGAGGATTCTCTCTTCACCAGTATTCTCATGAAAGCCTTAAGCGCTGTGTCATTCTCCGCATGAATAATGGGCGTGTTATAGACGTAGACTATTTCCATGTATGCGCCCATGAGCTGAGACCAATGCACCAGCAGACTACGCTGAGACGAGTATTCGATCGCATCAAAGTAGTCCCCGAAGTTTCCCTGTACTAGAAGAATCCTACGTTTCACTTGACATCCGAGCACTGTCTCAGCTTTCATCATCCTAAGCAGCTGATCCCACAACCTGTTGGATCTCACAGAAGATAGGAAGTCGCTGACGGTCTTCCTCTCTACCAGTACAGCCCCAGAATCAGACACCAACAAGTAATCGCCTACGGGTAACTGCGTGAAAGTGACTTCCTCACACACATCTTCCAGCAACTCTGCAAGAGCCCGTTCCCTGTGATCAACCAGAAGCCTCATCGTGACCCGTCCTTCCAGAGCAACGTTCAATCGGACGCACAATTGATCTCCCGACATATATCTTCCACCCCCCAGAAAAATCGACCAAACGAGCAACACTCCTCCTCTGGTCGCCCGTGCTCAGCGACCGGACTATAGCACACGTAGTTCTCTCTCAAGCCCAGAAGAATCATAGGTGGCACCCAAGTTAGGAAGAAAACACAACGCAGCTTCCCGGCCTCGATCACGAAAATACGGGGGGGGTCTCATCTATTGGAGGAAAATCAATGCAATAGATGGCTGGAACGCGTTTTTTACCGTTTTCCAAGAGATAGATAGGGCAAACGGTAAGCGTTTCAGATAAAAAGGAAAGCTGGAGACCC
>Ga0209636_10001884_pt1 | contig 21227 bp, 12 predicted proteins | sample DeeMarSWOR152_54_FD_187464 | JGI IMG/M metagenome (GOLD analysis project Ga0209636, IMG submission 187464) | Marine sediment microbial communities from White Oak River estuary, North Carolina - WOR-1-52-54 (SPAdes) (version 2) | ecosystem: Environmental > Aquatic > Marine > Intertidal zone >...
CTTCCTATAAGGATATTCTGATCCAGGCAGCCAGTTCACTCTCCAGCAGGTTTAACACTAAGATCGGGTGTATTCGTTCCTGGGATTTTGGCATCTGGGAATTCCCGGTTATTATCGACAATATGATGAACCTCGAACTCCTGTTCCGGGCTACAGAATTATCTGGTGATTCAACATACTGGGTTAAGGCTGTCAGTCATGCCGATGTAACCATGGAGAATCACTTCAGAGATGACTACAGCTCTTTTCATGTGGTAGATTATAATCCATTGACCGGCGATACGATTGCCAAATTCACACATCAGGGTTATTCAAAAAATTCTGCATGGGCCAGGGGCCAATCCTGGGGATTGTATGGTTATACCATGTGTTACCGGTTTACAAAAGATGCCAGGTATCTTGAAATGGCTGAAAATATTGCATTGTTTATGATCGAACATGATAATCTCCCGGCAGACCTGGTTCCCTACTGGGATTTCGATGCCCCGGCTATCCCGAATGAACCCAGGGATATTGCTGCGGCTACCATTATGTGTGCAGCCCTTATTGAACTCAGCCGGTATTCTGAAACATACGGTGATATTTTCCTGAATGTAGCGATTGATCAAATCAACACTTTTGCCTCTGATGATTATACCGCAGCGCTGGATTCAAATAACAACTTTATCCTGATGCATGGTACAGGAAATTATCCTGCAGGTAAGGAAGTGGACAAGCCCCTTAATTATGCTGATTATTATTATCTGGAATCCTTAACAAGGTACCGGAGGTATCTGAATGGCTTCCCGCAGGCTGATTATACTTTTATGCAAAATAACAGCTCCGGCCAGCTGAAAATTGATTTTGATGCTTCGGCTGCCAATGACCCGGATGAAGATCAACTGGTTTACCTCTGGGATTTTGGCGATGGAAACAAGGCATATGCCCCGGCCGAAACGACATCTCATGTATATGATATTGTGGGCAGCTATTCCGTAACCCTGTATGTCTCTGACAAGTGGGGAGGTATTGATTCCATCAGTCAGGCAGTAACTGTGAATCCGCTTGTCCATGTCTTTAAAATCAAAGATGAGGGTATCATTGTTTATCCAAATCCGGTTACCAGTGGATTTACAGTTGAATTGCCTGAATTTCATGGTAAGAAGAATGCTTTTCTTATCAATGCAGCGGGACAAAAAACCGAAATCGAATTAACCGGCGGGACAACCTTTGTACCGACAGATCACCTGGTAAGTGGAGTGTACATATTGATCATTCCGGAAACGGATAGGATTCTTCAGAAAGAATTGGTGATCATCAACCAACAAAATGAATAATATACAACCTGAAAACTATAATATGATAAACAGAAATGGTTTTTTCATTATAATAACATTAATTTTTCATGCAAGTCTGGCTGCGCAAAACTGGATTCCTGACCTTGGAAACGGCAGGTATAAGAATCCCATCCTGTATGCAGATTATTCTGATCCTGATGTTATCCGGGTAAACGAAGATTTTTATCTGGTTTCCTCCAGCTTCAATTGCATGCCAGGGATCCCGGTATTGCATTCGCAAGACCTGGTTAACTGGAGGATTATTAATCATGTGTATGACAAATTGCCACTTGAAAAATATAATAAACCGGAACATGGTTCTGGTTGCTGGGCTCCTGCTATCAGATATCATAACAAAAGTTTCTATGTATATTTTTGCACTCCTCACGATGGATTGTTTATGGCAAGCACAGAAGATCCAACCGGTATATGGACATTGCATCATATAGAAAAGGTTGAACTCTGGGAAGATCCCTGCCCCTTCTGGGATAATGATGGAAATGCTTACCTTGTCCGCAGTAAAGTGTGTGGAAATGAGTTGTACCTGCATAAAATGAGTCGGGATGGGAAAAAAATACTGGACAACGGGAAATTGATATACAAGGATGTTAGCCAGCCTACTATTGAAGGTCCCAAATTTCTGAAGAAAGACGGTTTTTATTATATTCTGGCACCGGCTGGGGGTGTACCAGAAGGCTGGCAGACAGTATTACGATCAAAAAATATTTATGGCCCTTATGAAACAAAAATCATACTGCATCAGGGTAATACAAATATAAACGGTCCCCACCAGGGTGGAATGGTTGAATTGAAATCCGGAGAATGGTGGTTTATGCACTTTCAGGACAGGGATTTTTACGGGCGGATTGTACATTTACAGCCTGTTAACTGGGAAGACGGATGGCCGATGATAGGAGTAGATACCAATGGTGATGGTATTGGTGAACCTGTTGAAGAATTTAGAAAACCTGATGTAGGGAAACAACATGCAATTGAGGTACCACAAACATCAGATGAATTTAATGAATCCTTCCTGGGTCTTCCATGGCAGTGGCATGCTAATCCGGATAAGAGCTGGTTTTCACTAACGGAAAATCCCGGGTATATACGGTTATTTTGCATAAAAAATAACACTCAGAATGGGAATTTATGGTTCGTTCCAAATTTGTTACTGCAAAAATTTTCATTACCGGAATTTACAATAACTACAAAAATTGACGCTGATAAATTGCAGGAAGGTGATCGATGCGGACTTCTTGTTATGGGAAGAAGATGGGGAGGTATTTCAATCTCAAAAACAGATGGAAAATTCCGGCTGGATATGTTAGAGGGTTCATACAATCAATGTTCTGACATGACTATGATCATTGAAACGACAGCTTTAACATCAGGCATATGCTTTCTTAGGGTGTTCGTTAATTCTAATGGCATATGCCAGTTCAGTTACAGTCCTGATAATGAATTATATACACTATCAGGAAAAGAATTCCGTGCAGAACCAGGTATATGGATCGGAGCTAAAGTTGGACTTTTTTGTATTAATCCAAATATTTATGAAAGCTCTGGATACGTTGATGTGGATTGGTTTCGGATGAATGAATGAGGTTGAAGGATGATTGACTGACTGACTGAAGTTGAAAGATTATTCGAGAGTAATACAACATAAAATGTTAATAATACGATGAGAACAAAGATTTTTACAGTTGCTTTCATGCTTCTGGGAATTCAATTTATTGTCCATGGGCAATATGAGGAATACATGAAAAAAATTGGTGAATCAGCCTGGACAAGTTATGTGATGTATGCTGATCCCAACGGAAATTTATTTTACGTGAACGGTCAGGGCGGTTATCTTGATCTGATGAAGTACGATCTTGACATGGATATGGTATATAAGGTAAAAGATAATTTTATTGATGACCATGACGGGTATAATGGTGGTTTCGGTTCCATTGCTCCTACACCGGACGGCGATACGGTATATTGTATGACAACAGCAGGAACCAATCATGGAAATGCCGAAATATTCCGGCTGATCTGTTCCCGGGATAAACTTGAATATATCACGGATATCTGCGGAACAAACTACTGGATGATATTTAACATGACGCTGAGCAAGGATGGTAAGGCGTTGTATTATATTGGCAACAACACCCCAACAGGCAAAGCATTGTATAAAATTGACCTGGAAACCCTGGAGTGTGATGAAATACTGGATCTCGACCCGGTCATTCCTCACAGGGATCTATGCTTTGGAGGAATTAATGTCTGGGATCACTATGATAATTTCTATCTGCCAGTCTGGAGCTGGGACTATGATCCGGGAGATCTGGCCGTTCTTCAGGTTCATGTTGGCGACGAAGACTATTCCGCCAGAGTCATTGAATTCACAGATGATGGTACTCCATTGGGCGATCGACTGCTGCCAGGATTCCGACATCATTCATGCTGGTCCGGTATAGGTGCATCATCAAAAGGAAATATTTATATAGCAGCCAGTAACCATTATCAATCTTCAACAGGTACCGGTGAACACGGGAATGTTGCCATTTACAAATATGATCCGGTGAAAGAGGAAATATCACTTCTTGGAGACCTGAAATCTGTTTCAGAATCAGTAAATAACTGGATGACCGGAGAAAGCCAGCACAAGGTCCACACCTTTATTATTGAAAATGCAGATGGAAAAATGTATTTTGCATCTGACGATTATTACCCAAGCCATTTTATTCGTGGTGCACATGTCTATACCATTGATATTGAAATTGATGAATTAGCGGATTACAGTAAGACCCAACCCTATGTGATGAAAAGAGATTTCAGTGTGGTCGAGAATGGTGATGTGGCTTCCACAACGAGTGGTGTGTTTGCTGAATATTACGGAATAAAAGGTATTGCACTCAACCATAACTACCCTGAAATACTCTATGCCATGACTTTTTCAAATCCTGATGGTAATACTAAGCCGGGATACATTATCAGACATCAGATCGATAGTGATTTCAGTTCAGGACTGAATGCATTGTACTCAAATCCGGACATTTATTTTTATCCTAATCCTTTCAGGGATCAAATCAGCTTCAGATTCAGCAATATTTTTGATGAACCGGCTGTATTGTGTATTTATGATCTTTATGGCAGGTTGCTAACAGAAGAAATGGTGAACAATAATCAGACTCTTACCTGGAATGGAACAGACAGGAATGGCCTGAATGTACCACCGGGGATATATATTTACAAACTGGAGGAAAGCAACTCAAACGTAACAGGAAGAATATTAAAAATCGAATAATAAACTCCAGTTACTAGGTACTAGTTGCTTGGTAAGATGTTGATAATCAATAATATTACATCTAATTCATTAAATAATAATTTTTATGATAATTTATTTTATTTAATTAATAAACTGGCACTTAGCACCTAGTACATAGTAACACATATTAAATAATCATACTAAATATTGAAACCAATGAAACCAAAAATTTTTATACTCGCATTTTGCTTAACTGGTATATTTTCTGTTGCCGGTGGACAATATGATGATTACATAAAGAAGATCGGTGAGTCATCAAGAATTAGTTATGTCATGTACACCGATAACGAGGGGAACCTCTATTACATAAATACGGAGAACCAGTATCTCGACCTGATGAAATACGATCTGGAGTCAGACCAGGTAATCAAGATTGCCGACAATTTCGTATCGGCTTATTATGAAGGGAATGATGCATACAATGAAGGATTTGGGGCTATTGCTCCCACCATTACCGGAGATACGGTTTATTGTATGACCACAGCTGGTACCAACCATGGCAATGCCGATGTGTTCCGGCTGATCTGTTCCAAAGGCACCCTTGAGCATGTCCGCGGTATTTGTGGTACCAATTACTGGAAGATTTTTAACATGACACTCAGTAAAGATCAAAAAAACCTTTACTACATTGGTAACAATACGGCTACAGGGAAGGCACTCTATATGATCGACCTCGAAACGCTCGAATGCGAAGAGATCCTTGACCTTGATCCAATCATACCCCATCGTGATCTCTGTTTCGGGGGGATAAATATCTGGGACAATTACGACAATTTTTATCTGCCGGTCTGGAGCTGGGATTACGATGAGGGTGACCTGTCCATGCTCCAGGTTCATATTGGTGAGGAGGAATACGCTGCTGAGGTTATCGAGTTCACAGACGATGGCAGTTCTTTTGGCGACCGGCTGCTGCCCGGATTCAGGCACCATTCCTGCTGGTCGGGCATCGGTAAATCATCAGATGGGAATATTTATATTGCAGCCAGCAATCATTACCAGACCAGTACAGGAACCGGGAACAACGGCAATGTTGCCCTGTACAAATGGGCACCTGAACAGGGAGAGATGACATTGCTGGGTGATTTGAAATCCGTATCCCAATCTGTAAATAACTGGATGCAGTATGAAAGCCAGCACAAGGTGCATACCTTCATTTTAGAAAATGCCGACAGGAAGTTATACTTTGCTACCCTTGATTACTATCCCAGCTATCTGGTGCGGGGGTCACATATATATACCATTGATCTGGAGACAGACGAGATATCCGATTACAGCAAAACGCAGTCTTATGTTATGAAGAAAGATTTCAGCGTGGTGGAAAATACCGATGTGGCCTCCACCACGAGTGGAGTTGCAGTTGAATACCGGGGAATAAAGGGGATCTCCCTGAATAAGCACGTTCCGGATATCCTGTACGCGATGACCTTTTCAAGGGATGCTTCCGGAAATGATCCGGGATATGTCCTCCGTTTTAAACTGGAAGGCGATTTTCCTGGTACTTTCATCATTCCCAGGTATGAGACTTCAATTGTACTGGCTTATCCAAATCCATTCACGGACCACATAACTTTTGATTTCAGTAATGTAAAAATAACTGGACAGTCCATATTGAGAATATATGACATCAATGGACGCCTGGTAGTCGAACAGGTAGTTGCTGATCATCCGGTTTATGTTTGGGATGGAACAGATTTGAGAGGAGGTGATCTTGCTCCCGGCCTTTATTTCTACAGGATGGATAACGGTCCGGCTGTATCAGGTAAAATCCTGAAAATCAGATAATATTTACCGGTAGTATCCGGATAAATATAATAGTTCATAATTTATATCAGTTTTTCGTTACTTGTAACAATCATGCATAAAATTTTCAAAACCATTCTGATTGCTACAGTCCTTTTCTCAGGTACTTTCTTGATTCATAGCCAGCCGGAACCCGGGGATGTTTATAAAGAATTTACTTTCATACCGGAGTCTGGCAGTTTCAGTGAATTGGATCCTGATTGCAAACGTGAATTTACTGAAGAGATGTGGATCAACAAACCAAGAATGGTCATTAAAACAGTAAATATAGAACTTGAAAATTCTGTGAAGGCTGAGATGAGCGTGGAATACTGGGGCGGGCACATCGGAACCAGCGGGCAGAAATTTAAAGTAAATGGCAATGAATGGATAGAGATACCCCAGCCAGAAAATACCCCCTCAAATCCACTTTGTTATCACAGGACACTGCTGGGTAATAACCATGTATCTGTTCCGCTCGAATATCTGAAAGAGGGAAGAAACGAGATTCAGTTTACCTGCGGTCCGCAAATCTGTTATAATTTCAATTTTGGATTTTACTGGATTTATTCGTTCACAATCAGAATTTACTATTATTCATCGGTCCCGCATGCAGAAGGAAAGGTAATTACTCCTGCAGAGGGCAAAGTACTGGACGATTATCCGGAGATCTCACTTGAAATCACTGAAAATAAATCTTCCGTCCGGTGTGTTGATTTTATTGGGTTTTATGAAGACTTCGACTGGGAAGGAAACGGTAATTTTTCTCAATGGCACTTTCAGACCAGGTATGGTAAAATGTATAAACATATCGGTTCAAGTAATAAAGAGCCCTATAGTGTGACCTGGAACACAAAATGGCTTCCGGATCAGAATAAACCGATGAGAATTGCTGCAATAATAACCGATACGAACGGATATTGCTTTTTATCAAATGCAATTGATAATGTATTGTTCAAACGGACAAATCGTAAGGTCAGGATGTATACATCTTATGATGTGCCCGAAGCATTTGCAGCCAGGATCGGCCAGGAAAAAAAATGTGCAATAGACATTGGGGAAGATATTGAAAATGCCAGATCAGCCTGTTTACTGGTATCCACATGGTCGGGAAAGTGTAATGATGGTTCGGCGCATGAAATCTTAATTAACGGCAGAAGGATCTCCGATAATTTCGGCAGGTTTCATGACTACAGTTTTGATTATCTTAGTGTTCCTGTCGATGTTATCCTGCAGGGAAAAAATGAAATCAAGATCCATTCACTCTTTGAAGGCCATGGACTTGAGGTAAACTGGCCGGGACCGGTATTGCTTGTTGAATTCTGAGTTTAAACAAATTGGGTTGTAAAGAACAAACAATCCAATCTTCTTTTGGTGTGGATAATGTGGCACAGTATTTAAATGAAGTAAAGCAAATCACAATAAATTCCCGGATAACAAAAGCTTCAGGATGTTGAAAATAAAGAATTTGCGATGGCTGATCGCTGGTTTACTTTTCATTGCAACCGGACTCAGTTTTCTTGACAGGCAGGTATTATCTATATCCATTTTAAAGATACAGGCAGACCTGGAGGTCTCGGATGTGGAATATGGATGGATCAACACAGGATTCCTCATCAGCTACGCCCTGATGTTTTCACTCGGCGGATGGCTAATAGACAGATTCGGAACGAGGATCGGGCTGGCTGTATCTGTCGGTCTCTGGTCTCTGTCAAACGCCCTGCATGGAGCTGTACAGAATATCTGGCACCTGGGTATTGCACGTTTCTTCCTCGGTATTGGTGAAGGAGGTTGTTTCCCGGGCACAGCAAAAGGTGTTACCGAATGGTTTCCTCAAAAACAGAGGGCGCTTGCCATGGGAATTGCTATTGGAGGATCAGCCCTGGGTGCTGTCATTGCACCGCCGCTGACAGTCTACCTGACTGGATTATTTGGCTGGCGTGGTGCGTTTGTAGCCACCGGTATTGTTGGTGGTATATGGGTACTCCTGTGGTTGTTCTTTTTTCATAGACCTCAAAAATCCCCATTCATAACTAAAAATGAGTTATTACTGATTGAGAAAGACAGGCATAGTGAAACGGGTGAAAAAGTTAAAGTTGCTGTTAAAGAAATACTTAAGACAAGGCAAGCCTGGGGATTGATAATCATTCGGTTTTTGCTTGATCCGGTTTTCTATTTTTTCATGTTCTGGATCCCCAAATATTTGAGCCAGGAACGGGATGTTTCATTCGAACGTATTGGCGAACTATTCTGGATACCTTTTCTGGCCCTGGGAATATCCAATATGATTGGCGGCTGGTTGTCAGATGGTTTAATCCGGAGTGGAGTGTCTGTGAACAGGGCAAGAAAGTCAATCATGGGTCTGGCGGCTGCCCTTACCATGGTCGCTCCCCTTACAGTAATAGCATCTTCCGCTGAAACAGCCATCTTTTTTATGTCGCTGATCATGTTTGCGCATGGCTTCTGGATTACAAATTATATCACCATTACCAGCGAATTATTCGGGAAAAATGCAACTTCGACCGTAGTTGGTATGGCTGGAACTTCAGGAGCAGTTGCCGGCCTCCTGATAAATCCGCTGATAGGGAAAATCGTTGAGAATGTTTCCTACACTCCCATGTGGATTGCCTCCGGGTTAATGTATCCATTGGGATTTATTATCTTAATGTTGACAATCAGGAAAATCCAACCCCTTCACTTAAAAAACTTAAAATTATGAAACCATTTAAAATACCTCGCAGGAAACCGCTCCAGGCTACCATTGGAGTATTTGGAGTTGGCTACTGGAAATATTGGGAACAGTTTGAAGGCTTGCTGGATGAGATGCACAGGAAACAAAAGATATTTGTTGAAAAACTCAAGGGTTCTGGTGTCCAGGTTTTTGATTTCGGACTGGTAGATGATGCACAGAGTGCTTATGCCCTGGTACCCAAATTGAAAGCAGCAAACCTGGACCTGATTTTTTGCGATATGGTTACTTATGCCACTTCAAGCACTTTTGGTGTTATCATCAGGAATATGGATGTACCGCTTGTGATGGTAGCTTTGCAACCGTTGAGGGCACTTGATTACACAAAAGCATCCACTTTCATGCAACTATCTAATGATGATATTTGTTCGGTACCCGAATTTGCAGGTGTTGCTGTACGAATGGGAAAGGCAGTACCCGATTTAATCATTGGCATGTTGGAAGACCACCCGGAAGCCGATGCTGAAATAACACAGTATTGCCAGATAGCAAAGGTGTTGCATGACCTGAAGAATGCGCGGATCGGTCATTTTGGGCATCCCATTGAATCGATGCTTGATATGCATTCAGATCCAACCATGTTTACCGAAGCATTCGGATGCCATATCGTTCAGACCGAGGCAGAAGATATCCTTTATCACTACAGAAATGTTACAGATGAGGAAATAGGGTCAACAGAGAAAATGATTCTCAGCTTCTTTGATACACCTGATCCCGAATCCGATCCGATCACAAGAAAACTTGCAGATGAGGATTTACGAACGGCTGCAAAGGTCAGTGTAGCCCTGGAGAAATTTGTTGATGAAAAGAAACTGGATGGCCTGGCTTATTATTACGATTCCCTGGAAGGATCAGAATTGAGAAAAGTGGTAACAAATTTGATTGTTGGAAATTCATTGCTGACGTCGGCAGGTTTCCCGATGTGCGGAGAATCTGACCTGAAGACCTGTATAGCGATGTTGATCATGGACCGGCTGGATATCGGCGGAAGCTTTGCAGAGTTTCATCCGGTTGATTTTAATGAAGGATTTGTACTTGTCGGACACGATGGTCCCCATCATATCAATATAGCTGATCAGAAACCTGTTCTCAGGAGCCTGCTCAAATATCATGGAAAACCGGGAAGTGGTGCAAGTGTTGAATTTAAAATTAAGGAAGGTCCCATAACCATGCTCAGCATATCGTCAACTTATAATGGTAAATTTAAATTCATCATTGCGGAAGGAGAATCCATGCATGGTCCCATCCCACCCACAGGAAATACGAATACAAGAGGATTCTTTAAACCCGATGTGATCACTTTCCTGAAACGATGGGTTGCTGAAGGACCCACACATCACTTTGCCCTTGGCATCGGACACCATGCGAAATCCATTAAGAAAATAGCTGATTATTTAAATATTGAGGCAATAATCATCGATGAAAAAGAAGAATAGTTAATTATGCGAAGGAAAATATTTACCGGTGGAACAAAAGAAAGCAGTAGAAAGCTCTATGTTATATGGCTTGCAATTATTGCCTCATTAGGTGGACTTTTATTTGGATACGATACAGCGGTCATCTCCGGAACGCTGGCTTTTGTTCGCAATCAGTTCGGGTTGGAAGCAGCTATGGAAGGCTGGTATGTAAGTTCTGCCCTGGTCGGGTGTATAGCAGGTGTATCAGTGGCCGGCTGGCTGAGCGATACATATGGCAGAAAAAATATCCTTCTGGTCGCCGGGACTTTATTTTCTATATCAGCTATTGGTTGTGCAGTCTCCAGTTCATTCACCATGCTGGTGATTTACAGATTAATAGGGGGAATGGGAGTTGGCATTGCCTCAATGTTGTCCCCTCTTTACATTTCCGAAATCTCTCCACCCGCCCTGAGAGGAAGGTTGGTTGCCCTCTATCAGTTTTCCATCACGTTTGGCATCCTGTGTTCATTTTTTGTAAATGCATGGTTATTGGGTAAATCGATCCATGGGGTGTTTAATCGTGATACGTTGCAATTAATATTTAAAGATGAAGTCTGGCGAGCTATGCTGGGTATGGAAGCCATTCCAGCACTTTTATTTTTTATCCTTGTTACCACCATTCCAAAGAGTCCACGATGGTTAGTTGTTCATGGACAAACTCAAAAAGCATTAAAAATTCTTAACAGATTCATCGGACCGGAATCCGCGGAATTAGAAATCCGGGATATCAAAGAAACTGCAACGGTTGAGAAAAGTTCTTTGAAAATATTGTTGGAACCGGGTATAAAAATAGCACTGTTACTTGGAGTATTGCTTGCATTACTCCAGCAATTCACCGGTATTGATGCGGTTATCTATTATGGCCCCAAAATAATGGAACAGGCCGGGTTTGAGTTAAGTGAGGCTTTGAGCGGACAGGTGATCATTGGATTTATAAACATGTCTTTTACCCTTGTAGCCATATGGACAATTGATAAACTTGGAAGAAAACCCCTGTTAATTGCAGGTACTTCCGGCATGCTTGTTTCGTTGACAGCTATAGGAATACTTTTTGCACTGGGAATGGCTGAAGGAATCCTGCTGTTATCGTTTATCCTGGTTTTTATCGCATCTTTTGCAGCTTCACTGGGACCGGTGGTCTGGGTTATTCTTTCTGAAATTTATCCTAACAGGATCAGGGGTCGGGCCATGTCCATAGCGACCCTGGCATGCTGGGTAGGAACCGCAACCATCGGCCAGACCATTCCCATTTCCCTGGAAAACCTGGGACCGGCTGTAACTTTCTTGATTTTTGCCATGTTTTGTATCCCGACCATTCTCATTGGAGCTTACCTGCTTCCCGAAACCAAAGGAAAAACTCTGGAGGAAATTGAAAGACACTGGATGAAATTTAAGAAACAAAACAGTGGGCAATAATTATTTACATTATAGAATATCCCATCCAATCATGAAAAAATTCATATTTAACATCTGTTGTATTCCGTTTGTCACCATCTTCATATTTACTGCATGTAAGTCAACGGATAACTGGAATCTGGCAAACAGCAATAAAGAACTGTTACGAATATCAACAATATTTACTGCCCAGGATGTCCGTGATAAATTATCTACTGAGAGTGGATTGGATAGTGCTGTCATATGGTGTAAAGAAGCCGGAATTACACGGATTTTTATCGAGACATTCAGGGGTTATACAGCAGAACGTAAAGTGCTTACCAATGCAAAGAAGCGATTTGAGGAAGCGGGAATTGAGGCTTCAGGATGTGTGACAACCGTGAATTTCGGCAAACAATCCAACGGATGGTCTCTCATTTCCTGTTATACTAATGAAGCAACACGAAAAGAGCTGATCCGGATATTTGAATATACAGCTTCAATATTTGACCTGATTATGATCGATGATTTCCTGTTCACAGATTGCGAATGTGAAGAATGCCTGGAAGCAGCCGGAGAGCAAAGCATGTCAGACTATCGGTGTGATTTGATGAATACGATCAGTAAGAAGTATATACTTGAGCCAGCCAGGGCGGTAAATCCAAAGGTTAAAATAATAATTAAGTATCCGCTATGGTATGATGATTTTCACAAAAGAGGTTATGAGGTAATTGGAGAAACTGAATCGTATGACTACATCTGGGTGGGTACCGAAACCCGGGATAACGATTTTATTAATAATACGGAGGGATTGAACGATCCTCAGTATGGAGCATATTTTATCATGCGCTGGCTGACTGATATTGGCGGAGATAAAACAGGGGGTGGTTGGTTTGATGCCCTTGGTACCACACCTAAGACCTACCTGGAACAGGCACGCCAAACAGTACTGGCAAATGCAAAGGAAATGATGCTTTTTTCATATGGGGGACTAATCAGGGAAACAAACGAATATGGCAATCGAAAAGGAACCGGTATTGCAGATATAGAAGCATTGAAGGCTGAACTTCCGGGATTATTTGAACTGGCAAAGTTGATCGATAATAAGCCAATCAAAGGAATCCTTGCCACAAAACCAGCGAATAGTGATCCACACAGCCATTATGATTCTTCAAGAGTTTCTTCTGGACGGGATGCTGATGCCTATATTTACAATTTTGTCGGAATGCTGGGTCTTCCCCTTTTCCCAACTGAGAAAATTAATATGAATGCAGAAGCAGCATTCTTTTCTGTTCATATACTGAAAGACCCTGATTTTTACGAAAAGTTGGGAAAATTTCTTGCCGGGAATAAACCTGTTCTGATCACAAATGAACTGGCGAATCATATTGAAAACGTGGATCAATACGACAACCTTCATGTATTAAACATCAATGTGGATCCCTGGAATCTCCTTAAATTCAGCCGGAAGGAACTCAATGAGATCAGGAACAAAATGCTGAAGCCTTTTGGAATTAAGTTCGATGCTCCGGGGATGGTTGCTTTGTATTTAATGGGGGATGATCTGATTGTAATTGAAAACTTCAGGGATGAAGCTGTTTCCGTTACAATGGAGACAGAATTTTCAATGGATGCGGATGTTGAGCTCATCCTGCCTGCAACTGAAACAGTTAACAAAGAATTTAGTGAAAGGATTCTTTATTTTTCTGCAATACCACCAAGGACACTTGTGGCAGTGAAGTACCAGGTTTTAAGGGACAGATCCCGGTAAATTTGTTAACCATGTCAAGATTTATTTTTGTTTTTATTATTGTCTCATTGGTATCCTGCAAACCACATGAAAAATGGGATATTATATCACCTGATGGCAATCTGGATGTTATCCTCTCGATGGATAGCAATAAAACACTTCAATATGCTGTATACCTGGATGGTGATATGGAGATCGGTCCTTCGAAATTAGGTATATCACTCTCAGGGCATGGGCACTGTTTCATACAGAATTTACATTTTATCAAACAATCAGAGAAGGTGATTTATGATGAATACCTGGCAGTATCGGGTAAAAGAAAGCTTAACAGATACCATGCCATTGAAAAAGAGTTCACATTTGAAAACGCTTCAGGAAATCGGATGGATATCATTTTCCAGGTCAGTGACCATACAGTTGCCTTTCGCTACCAGCTTTCAAATCAAAATTCTTGTAGAGTTGAGAAGGAAGTAAGTGAATTTAGCCTGCCTGAAAATTCGCTCGCCTGGATACAGCAATTCAAAGGAGTATGGAATGATTATGAAATGTTTTACACCAAGCGTACTCTGGATACAATGATCATACCTGCTTATTATATTCCGGGACTATTACTGACTCCTGAAAATCGATGGATTTTTATCAGTGATGCCAATGTCACAGGTGACTATGCTGCCTGCCAGCTTGGACATCAGGGTAATGGGATACTGGCTATCCGGTTTCCTGACCAGTCCACTGAAATACCTCCCGGATTAGAAGACTCATGGTTTTCAATTGTACATGCTGAAACTGATGAGATACATGTACCGGCAAATGCATCGACTCCATGGAGGGTGATGATCATTAGCGACGACCTGGGCGATATTGTTGAATCAAATATCCTGGAACACCTGAGCTGTCCGTCTGAGCCAGATGATTTAAACTGGATAGAGCCTGGCGTGGCTGTATTCCCTTGGTGGGGAAATTCCATCGCAAATGATGATCCGGAAATACTGCGGGATTATATTGACCTGGCGGCAGTAATGAACTGGGATTACATCGAATTCGATATTGGTTTAATAGGTAACAATGGCGGATATGCAGCCAACTTCTGGAGACAAATTGAATACATTCCTGAGATCGTTGATTATGCCTCATCAAAAGGTATAAAAGTGTATGGATGGGATGAAAGAAGGAACCTGGACACAACGGAAGAGAGGGATAGTATATTCAGTACTTACCGTGAATGGGGCATTGCCGGGATCAAAATGGATTTTATAAACAGCGACAAGCAGGAAGCCATGCAGTGGTATGAAGAGGCAACCGTGCATGCGGCGGAATATAAACTGCTTGTCAGTTTCCATGGTGCCATTACACCGAGGGGATTGCGCAGGACCTTTCCCAATATTATGACGTATGAGGGAGTCAGGGGGGCTGAGTATTATAAATTTGGATCGGAGAATGATATCCCTACCCCAGGACACAACTGTACCTTACCGTTTACAAGAAATGTGAGCGGACCGATGGATTACACCCCAACTTGTTTTTCAACTCCCAGGAGATCAACCACCTATGCCCATGAAATTGCGTTGCCTTTTGTGTTTGAATCGGGCTGGATATGTATGGCAGACAAGCCTGAGGAATTTCGCAATTGTCCTGCCAGGGAATTATTGCAAAACCTGCATGCAGCATGGGATGATATTCATTTTATTGATGGTTACCCGGGAGAATTTTGTTGCCTGGCCAGAAGAAAAGGTAACAGCTGGTTTGTGGCTGCCATAAACTCCGGACCGGATCGACAGGTTGAAATTCATTTTGATTTTATTGCTAAAACTGAGTACCTGGCAAAAATGTATTCAGACAATGGAAATGATGGATTAATGATTAATGAATCAATTATTACAAAAGACATTTCCAGGGAATTTACCCTGAAAAGCAACGGAGGATTTGTTATTCATTTAATTGAAGCAAATACAGGTCCGGATAATCCTTAAAGCAGGCTATAATTACTTTCCCTACCAAAACCTTATCCAGCAAGATGGATTTTATATAATTAACATGACAGCAAATCGGGGAAATTCCTTTGATGGCAGAATATATGTCCGAAAGAAATAAGCAGGGATTTATTAATAATACCCAATCACATAAAAGAAATATCAAAATAGTAAAAATATATACAGTTAGAATCATGAGAATAATTAAATATTTGTTATTTCATATCCTGCTCATCCTTTCTGTCTTTTTATCTGCACAATCTCCGTTCAGCAGTGTGTTGATTGATCGGGAAGGTCCTGAAAGACCCTGGGGTAAATGTTTTGGAGATTTGAATAACGATGGTTTGGTTGACTTGATCATCGGAGGATACATTGAAGGCGGACTGGTGTATTATGAAAATCCTACTTGGCAAAAAAAGGTGATATCCGATCAGGCAGGTTTTTCAACTGATATCGAGGTGCATGATATCGATGGAGATCATGACCTGGATGTATTCTGCGTACGGAAAAATACCCTGGAATGGTTTGAAAATCCTGCATGGAACTCCCATGTTATCGATTCTGTCATCTGCCATGACCTGGAATTGAGTGACTTCGACCAGGATGGCAGGATCGATATAGTTGCCCGTGACCAGGGAGAATTCGGACACAGGGGGGATACACTATTTGTTTACATTCAGGCAAACCACGATGAGTGGAAAAAATCAAAGATCCTCTGCGCTGATGGCGAGGGGCTCAAAGTACATGACATCAACAAAGATTTTAAACAGGATATCATCATTAACGGTTCATGGTTCGAAAATAGCAGTGATATGCTCCAATGGAAGAAACATGCCTTTACCGATACGTGGGATTTTAAGAGCACCTATATCGATGTGGGAGATATCAATTGCGATGGCAGGGAGGATATCATCCTCTCCCCTTCCGAACTGAAAGGCATGCACTACCGGTTATCCTGGTTTGAAGCACCGGTTGACCGGTCAGGTATCTGGAATGAACATATCATCGAGGACGGACTGGAAGCCGTTCATCATTTTGTTGGTGTGGCCGATTTTGATATAGATGGAAACCAGGATGTTGCTACAGCTGAAATGCTGCAGGGCGATAACCCGGATGAAGTTAAGATTTATTTCTCCGACGGGACTGGCAGAACCTGGTCAAAGCAGGTGCTGAGCGATTCGGGTTGTCACAGCATGCGGATCATGGACATTGATAACGACGGGGATATGGATCTTTTCGGGGCCAACCATAATGACCGCATAATCCGGCTCTGGGTCAACCAATATAACAGCTCTCTGTCGGTCAGGGATAACTTGTTTTATCTTGACTACCGGCCTTTTGGGATGTGGGGTCTGAGAACGGCAAGTGCTTCTCAGAATGATGAATTGACCAATTATTTAATCGATCAGCTGGATGATTATAAAAACGTTGGATTGAATACGATCAGTGTCTATATCCAGGGTTCAAGCGGTGGATATAGTGATCCTTTCAGCGATGACGGAAAGAACCTTGATCCTTTCCATGCGGAGCGACTGACCAGGATAATTGAAGAATGCAATAAACGCTCCATGGTGGTTATTGTTGGTATTTTTTACCAACGGGTATTTTCAGATGAGAATGCGGGGATCCGGAATCTTCAAAATGCCCAAGCCATCTTCAATGCCGTCCAAACCGTCACAGAGCTGCTTAAACCATACCGGAACGTGATCATTAATATAGCTAATGAACAAAACTCCGGAAGATATAAGAACTTCCTTTCCTTCGATATGACAGATCCGGAAAACGTAATTGCCCTGTGCAAATATGTTAAGGAGATGGATCATAACAGGATTGTCGGTGCCGGGGGCTATGATGACCTGTCCAATATCGACATTGGGAAATCGGAATTTGTGGATGTCCTTCTATTTGACACTTGGTCGGCCGATATCGACAGCGGTCATACGAGCGGCTGGCATTATGACTTTTTCAGGGAACAGGGAGTCCCCGATAAGCCCTTTGTAAACGTGGAAATATTTGGCGGCTGGACAAAAATTGCCATGCCGCCAGGTGTTTATCCCGATAGCATAAAAGATATCCACCTGGCTGAAATTGATGAAGCTGTCAAAAGGCCCGGCCTTTCTGTTCATTTCCATTCAAATCCCTGGTGCCAGGGGCCTTCGGGCGGTGACTACCCGATTCATTATGAGCTGGGAGGGAAGGGAACCGCAGATGATCCGGGGATCCGGTGGTGGTTTGAATATGCACAATCTAAATCAATAGAGGAAATAAAGTAAAATGGTACAATTCGGAATGATGCATAATGCTTTAAAGATGAATATGTTATGGTTCACAGCGTTATTGCTTATGACGGCAATTCCTGTAAATTCACAGGAAAGAAACCTACTTACAGGTAAATATTCTTTTGAAGACGTCCAGTTAAATATTATCCCGAAAGATGCATGGAAACCATTTCCGAAAGACATGGACCGCCAGGAATGGGATGCTTTGCCGGAAAATATCAGGAACCATTACATAAATAAAGGAAGAGAAGCCCTTGCCTACAACTGGGTTCCCCTGCCGGCCACAGTTTTCATGGAATTTGTTGAAAATGGCAACAGGAGCCACTATGAAGCATTATATTTTGAACGCCGGGAGACCCTTGAAACTCTTGTCCTGGCTGAATTAATGGAGGGTAAAAAACAATTTCTTCCTTCCATTCTGAATGGTATATGGGCAATCTGCGAGGAATCATACTGGGGCGTTCCCTCTCATCTTTATATTCAAAAAGCGGGAAGGGGTCTCCCCGATGTGGCTGAACCGACGGTTGACCTTTTTGCCGCAGAGACCGGTGCACTCCTGGCCTGGACAATCTACCTTCTTGGTGATCAGCTGGATAGCATTTCCCCCATGATCAGGGATAGGGTATACCTGGAAGCCAACAGGAGGATCATTGCCCCGTGCCTTGACCGTGACGATTTCTGGTGGATGGGACTTACTACCCTTCAGGAGCATGGCATCCATATCGAGAGGTTAAACAACTGGTCACCCTGGATCAATTCGAACTGGCTGACAACGATCCTGTTACTGGAAAAGGACCCGGAGAGGAGGTTAAAATCGGTCTATAAGATCATGTTGTGTATCGACCAGTACTTAAATCCACACCCGGATGATGGCGGATGTGATGAAGGTCCTTCATACTGGAACCGGGCGGGTGGATCATTGTTTGATTGCCTGGAACTGCTTTACAGCGCCTCAGGAGGCCAGATCAATATTTTTGACCAGCCCCTGGTTGGAGAGATGGGCAGGTATATTTACCGATCACACATAGGCAATAATTACTACGTAAATTTTGCTGATGCACCTGCGGTATTGAATGTAAATCCGGGACTTATCTTCAGGTATGGACAACGTATCGGAGATGAGATCATGATGGGATTTGCTTCCAGTGCTGCTATCCGGCAAAATTACGGCAACCCGTCAGTTAATGGCAATTTAGGAAGAAAAATATCCGGTTTATTTATTCTTGAAGAGTTACGCTCAATCCCATTCTATCATTCTCCTATACAGGATGTCTGGCTTCCTGACATCCAGGTAATGGCGGCCAGATCAGGCAGAACAACTAAAAAGGATTATTATGTTGCCGCCAAGGGAGGCCATAATCATGAAAGCCATAATCATAATGACGTGGGCAATTTTATTGTATATATCAATGAGATGCCGGTTATCATAGATGTAGGTGTTGAGACATATTCCAGGAAGACGTTCGATCCGGTGCAACGCTATGAAATCTGGACCATGCAATCGGCGTATCATAACCTGCCCACAATAAATGATGTAATGCAAAAAAACGGACTGGAGTATCAAGCAAACAAAGTCAGTTATGATTCAAAACCCAAATGCTGTACATTTACACTCGACATTGCCTCTGCATATCCTCAGGAAGCAGAAGTTCAGTCCTATATGAGGTCAATCGTATTGAACCGTGGTAAAAACATTATAATTACCGACCATTATATCCTGAACGAATTAAGGGAACCTGTAATAATGAACCTGATGACCCCAATGGTGGTTGATACAGGGAAAGCAGGTGAGATAAAACTGACCGGCAGGGACAATGGTCAGGAACCTGTACTGGTCTTATATGATGAAAACAAATTAGATGCAATGGCAGAGGTTATAAATATTGAAGATGAGAAATTGCAAAATGCATGGGGCAATGAGCTGACAAGGATCATACTCAGGATTCGTTCCAATGCATTGGAAGATGAACTGGAGATAGTGATCAGGTGATTTCACATCATGCCTGAGTTGTTTATATTTCTATTTGAATGGGTATATTAGGTGCCTGGCAACATTTTTGATATAGTTCTTAACGCTAAAACCATGAATCAAGGCAAATACACCTTAGTTCAGCTTACAGATTATTTACATCGAATATTTGATATCCATAATGATTGATTTTGACACATCATGAATAACCAAACTGAAATCTCAAAATGGCAGTCATCGCTCTTGGTCATCTTGCGTTTCCTCATTGGATGGCACCTGCTTTATGAAGGTATATATAAGCTTTTAAATCCTGAGTGGTCCTCCATCGCATTCCTGTCGGAATCGAAATGGATCTTTGCCGGCATCGCTGACTGGATCATATCCAGTCCAGGTGTCCTGAACACTGTCGATTTTCTTAATACCTGGGGTTTGACCGCCATCGGACTGGGACTTATCCTGGGTCTTTTTACCAGGACAGCTGCCATTGCAGGCACTTCACTGCTTGGGTTGTATTATCTGTTTAATCCTTCTTTCATCGGCATGGGAACAGCTGTTCCCCTGGAAGGCAATTACCTTTTAGTGAATAAGAACCTGATAGAAGCAGTTATGCTGCTGTTGATCGCTGTATCACCATCAGCGCGTTTGTTTGGATTGGATACATTATTTTATAACAGAAAAAACAAATAATATTATGTCACTACAAGATGATAATAATCAAAAACATGGTTTAGGAAGAAGAAGCATGTTGAAAGCCCTGGCCGGAATCCCGGTTCTGGGTGCATTCGGACTGGAGGTTTTCAGAAAATTCAATTACGATGCCAAACACAATACACGAAAAGAGATTATCCGTGAGCTTGGCCTGGAAGACCTGCTATCCAGTGTAAAACCGGTTACCGAAAGCAAGGGAGATTTAATCCGTATCGGGATTGCCGGATTTGGCATTAGAGGTCCCCAACTGGCACAGGCACTGGGTTTCATGGAGAAGCAACAGTTCGATGATGCAGTTAAAGATGGTTCCCTGAATTCGCAGATCAAGTATGGAAACTTTAATGTGGCCATTACCGGCATTTGTGATGTTTTTAACCTGCATGCGGAAAAAGGGATGGCCGTGGCAAAACATGATATTTTTACCGGTGGAGAGATTGCAAAGAAGCATCCTGTAAAACGATACAGGCATTACCATGAAATGATTGCTGATCCAAATATCGATGCCATCATTATTGCTACACCCGACCATCATCATGCACAGATGGCCATCGATGCAGTAAATG
>Ga0209636_10001886_pt1 | contig 21220 bp, 15 predicted proteins | sample DeeMarSWOR152_54_FD_187464 | JGI IMG/M metagenome (GOLD analysis project Ga0209636, IMG submission 187464) | Marine sediment microbial communities from White Oak River estuary, North Carolina - WOR-1-52-54 (SPAdes) (version 2) | ecosystem: Environmental > Aquatic > Marine > Intertidal zone >...
GTTTGTTTAAATATGGTTTAACGTATCTCTCAAAAGTGCTGTTTTCCAATGATATAGATGAATTTATAATTTGTTGTAAATTTTTGTCATGTACTTAGATAAATGGTTTAAAATTCAAAAATAAAATAAAATTTCTTTTACCATGAGATCTATCCATATGATGCCAAATTGCCCTTTAATTATTTTTTAATGAGTCAATCGGATCTTGCCTCTGTAAGTTTTCTTAATTCGTTTATAAGTTTTTCTGCCATATCCTTTTAAATCAATTATCGTTAATCCTCAATCTAAGTTCTTTTCTTTCTTAGCCTTAACCTCCTAAAATAACCAGAACTTCATTTTCTTCTTTGGAAAGATTCAAGGGTACAAGATTTCCCTCAATCTGTTGTCCGTTCAACATTAATTTCTGTACTCCTTTTGAAACGTGGTTTGGATTTTGTATAACGATGCTGAAAACTTTATTCCTGAATTTGCGTGTTATTTTCAGTATATCCCAATGTGAAGGTATACAAGGATCAATGGTAAGACCATCATAATCTGGCCGGATACCAATTATATATTGGCTGATTGCATAAAAATTCCATGCCGCTGTTCCGGTAAGCCAGGAATTTTTTGCTTCACCGGGACAGTATGCATCCTTTCCTGCTATCATTTGAGAATAAACATAAGGTTCTGTTTTATGAAGATCACTAATCTCTTCAAGGTAGGAGGGAGCTATCTTACGATAATATTCAAATGCCTGGTCTCCGTTTCCCTGGAGCGTTTCTGCAATCATTATCCATGGATTGTTATGGCAAAAAATACCTGCATTTTCTTTATATCCGGGGGGATAAGATGATATTTCTCCCATATGGATCAGGTATTCAGTGAAAGCAGGGTTGTTTAATACTATGCCAAATTCACAATCCAGATATTTCTTTACTGAATTTAATGCTTGTCTGGCCCTCCCATCTTCTGTACCAATACCTGCCATCACACAATATCCCTGGGATTCAATAAAGATTTTACCTTCCTTGTTTTCTTTTGAGCCAACTTTTCTTCCAAAGTGATCATAAGCCCTGATAAACCATTCACCGTCCCAGCCATATGTATTGATTGCATTTACCATTTTCTGAATATGCGATGCAACTTCCTCTGCTTCATGATGATTACCAATCAATTTACATAGATTTACAAAATCATTACCATAAAGCACAAACATGCCGGCAATCATCAAAGATTCTGCTCTCCCCCCCTCTCTGTTTTCTGTAGTTTGGAATGATTCATCCGGGTTATCAGAGAAACAATTCAGGTTCAGACAATCATTCCAATCGGCCCTGCCGATCAGTGGTAATCCATGTTCGCCTGTATTATTGACAACATGATAAAATGATCTCTTTAAATGTTCAAACAGGGATGCTGAGTTGTCCGGATTATTATTAAAAGGGACTGATAAGTCAAGGATAGTGAAATCCCCTGTTTCTTTAATATATTGAATGGTTGCAAAAATGAACCATAATGGATCGTCATTAAAGTTTCCACCAATATCTGCATTACCTTTTTTTGTGAGAGGCTGATACTGATGATAAGCCCCGCCATCGTCAAACTGTGTTGAAGCCAGGTCTATGATACGTTGTCTGGCCTCTTCAGGCATCATATGAACGTATCCGACGAGATCCTGGTTTGAATCCCTGAAACCTATGCCCCTCCCAATTCCGGATTCAAACAGGGAGGCACTTCTGGACATATGATATGTTATGATGCACTGGTATTGATTCCAGATATTTACAAGCCTGTCAAGTTTATCATCACCTGATTCGATCGAGTAATGCGAAAGCAGATTGTCCCACCATTTTTTAAGTTCTTCGAAGGCAGCAAATACATGTTTCGGAGTTCCCATCTGCTGTATCATATTTCTTACAATTGTTTTATGAATGATTCCCGGAGATTCCCATTTTTTACCAGGTTCGTTTTCAACATAACCAAGGATAAAAACAAGTTGCTTTTTTTCTTCAGGCTGGAGTATGATATCCAATTGATGTGAAGCAATGGGAGACCATCCATGTGCTACGGTATTTTCTGAACGGCCTTTTGTTACAACATCCGGATTATCCATATCATTATACAAACCGAAAAAAATATCCCGGTCGGTATCAAATCCTGATATTTTTTCGTTTACCCAATAAAAAGCGAAATGTTTTCTGCGTTCCCTGTACTCTGTTTTATGATATATCGCAGAACCATCTATTTCAACTTCACCTGTGGAAAAATTTCGCTGAAAATTTGTCTGATCATCAAGGGCATTCCATAAGCACCATTCTACAAAGGAAAAAATACTGAAAGATTTCACCAGCTTACTCATGTTTTGTAAAGTCAAGAGTTGTACCTCACCGGTAAAATCCAAGGGTACGAAAGACAGAACTTCCGCCCTTAGATTATTTTTCATCCCGGTGATCTGTGTATAACCCAGTCCGTGCCTGCATTCATAAAACTCAAGCTCTGCTTTTACAGGTTTCCACCCTGGCGACCAGATGATCCCGGCATCATTAATGTAAAAATATTTTCCGCCTGTATCTGGTGGAATATTGTTGTACCTGTATCTGGTGATTCTTCTTAACCGGGCGTCCTTATAAAAACTGTATCCTCCGGAAGTATTTGAAATGATCGAAAAAAAATCTTTGTTTCCCAAATAATTGATCCATGGATATGGAGTTTGCGGTGTTGTAATTACATACTCCCTGTTTTTGTCATCAAAATATCCGAATTTCATCGTTGTAAATTGTTAAATTGTTAAACTTTTAAATTGTTAAATTGTTAAAATGGTGAGTACACTCCGAAAAGTAATAATTTTGGGGCAAAAGCAATGACGTTATAACCACACACACAAATATACCAATATACCAATTCAACACTATACCAATATACCACTATACCAATATACCAATTCACCATACGAATTAATACAAAAATTTCTTTTCATTTCATTTCAATTAAACTAATTTTATTTCGCATTAAATTACAAAAATCATGGCAGTTAATTATGAGGTACGTTATGCAACTAATCCTTCGGATTTTAAATATTATGATACAAAAAGGATTAGAAGTGAATTTCTGGTAAGAGATCTGATGATTGCCGGTCAATTGAAAATGGTCTATTCACACTATGACAGGTTCATTGTTGGGGGGGCAGTACCTGTCAGTGATCCCATATTGCTTGAAGCAATTGATCCATTGAAAGCAGATTATTTTCTGGAGCGGCGTGAAATCGGTATTATCAATGTTGGTGGAGCAGGAATGATCACTGTTGACGGAAATTCATTTGAACTGATGAAAAAAGAGGCTTTATATATTGGAAGGGGCAATAAGGAGGTCAAATTTAAATCAGTCGATAGAAATAATCCTGCACACTTTTATTTTAACTCAGCACTTGCTCATAAGGAATTCACAGTGTCAAAAGTCGGTCTATCTGATGCTGAGGTAGTTGAACTGGGATCTCTTGAGTCGTCTAACGCAAGAAGAATAAATAAATTGCTTGTAAATAGTGTAGTGGATACATGTCAGGTACAGATGGGTATTACTGAACTTCAGACAGGAAGTGTGTGGAATACCATGCCTGCTCATGTACATTCGAGGAGAATGGAGGCATATTTTTATTTTGATGTTCCTGAAGGACATTCAATCTGCCATTATATGGGAGAACCTGAAGAAACGCGACATATCTGGCTGGCTAACGAAGAAGCTGTGATCTCTCCACCCTGGTCAATACATTCAGCTTCAGGAACAAGCAATTATTCATTCATCTGGGGTATGGCTGGAGAAAATCTTGACTATGGCGATATGGATTGGGCCAAACCTACAGAGCTCAAGTAAAAAGTGAGTGAGACTAATATTTCATGAGCTTGTGAAATGAAATATTAAAGTCGAACTCATTCCCGCGAAAGCAGGAATCCATTAAAAAGGAAAAAGTAAAAAGGTAAAAGAGCTTTGAAATACATGAGAAGGGTTATACTTCTTCTGATTGATCAGAACATCAAATCTATCTGAACCGGGAATTGAAAACAAAAACCTGAAGACAGAAGACAGAAGACAAACAACTGATAACAGAAAACATACAACTGACAACCAAATACTATTATGTCACATCCACTGTTTGATCTTTCTGGTAAAACCGCCCTGGTTACAGGTGCTACTCATGGGCTGGGAATGGCCATTGCTACAGGATTAGCTGAGGCCGGAGCACAAATTGTCATTAATGATATATTCCCTGAGAAGCTTGAAAATGCAATTAAACAATATTATGAAAAAGGTATTTCTGTGAAGGAATATTTATTTGACGTAACGAATGAAAAATCCGTCAGGGAATATCTCAGCAGGATCGGCAAGGAAGTGGGACCGATCGATATTCTGGTTAATAATGCCGGTATTATTAAAAGAATACCTATGCTGGAATTAAAATTAGAAGATTGGAAGCAGGTTTTGGATGTTGATCTTACAGGTCCATTTATCATGTCCAGGAATGTAGTAAAGGAATTTATGATACCAAGGAAATCAGGAAAAATCATCAATATGTGTTCTATGATGAGCGAACTGGGTCGGAACAGCGTCGGTGCTTATGCTGCTGCAAAAGGAGGATTAAAAATGCTTACACGTAACATGGCGACAGAATGGGCGAAATACAATATTCAAATTAATGGCATCGGTCCGGGTTATTTTGCCACCGAACAAACAGCGCCAATCAGGACAGAAGGGCATCCGTTCAACGAGTTTATCATTAACCGCACACCGGCAGCAAGATGGGGTAATCCCGATGATCTGAAAGGAGCTGCCATTTTTCTGGCTTCCCATGCTTCTGATTTTGTGAATGGACATGTATTATATGTTGATGGGGGAATACTGGCTACAATTGGTAAACCTCATGGTGAAGAATGATCATTGGTGAATTTGTAAATTAGTAAATTTGTTTAATTATCTGTTAATTACTAAGTTAATGCCGATTATTTATCGGCATTAATGATTATAATGCGTATAGCAGAAAAATCTGATAGTTAACCGGACCTTTTAGTATATTGAAATATTTTTAAGTTGTAATACGGGTGTATTAAAGTATTGATTCTCAGGAACTAATATTATCCCGGTTAGTAGGCAGACCTAAAATTAAATATATATTGCATGAAGAAATTAAATCTGATTTTTATCGCAACAATGCTGGTTTCATGTACCAGCCTGGGAACAGGCAAATATTAAGGATTAACTCCTGAAGAAAATGAAATTGAAAGGAAAGTTGATTCTGTATTGAGTTTAATGACGCTGACTGAAAAGATCGGTCAGATGAATCAATATAGCACTTCTGATGAGCCAACCGGACCAAATTCAGAGGACACACTCCGGATGGAGGATCTGAAAGCCGGCAAAATTGGTTCATATTTAAATCTGACCGGGACGGAAAATACACGGATGGTTCAGGATATTGCCCTGAATGAAACACGTCTCGGTATTCCGCTGATCTTCAGTTTAGACGTCATCCATGGATACCGGACTATTTTCCCTGTTCCTCTGGGTGAAGCTGCCAGCTGGGATCTTGAAGGGATTGAGAAAAGTGCCAGGATTGCTGCTATTGAAGCTGCTGCATCAGTTGTGCACTGGACATTTGCCCCTATGGTTGATATATGCAGAGATCCAAGATGGGGCAGGATCATGGAAGGAGCTGGTGAGGATCCATTTCTGGGTTCCCTGGTTGCGGCAGCAAGAGTTAAAGGATTTCAGGGAGAAAAACTCTCTGATCCTAACACGATTATTGCATGTGCCAAACATTTTGCTGCTTATGGGGCAGCAGAAGGAGGAAGAGACTATAATACAGTTGATATATCCGAAAGAACATTACGTGAGGTCTGTCTGAAACCTTTTAAAAAAGCGGCTGAAACCGGTGTCAGAACTTTTATGAATTCATTTAATGAGATCAGCGGAATACCAGCCACGGGTCATCCTTTACTGGTACCTGAAATACTTAAAAAAGAATGGGGATTCAGGGGATTTGTTGTGTCCGATTGGAATTCAATTGGTGAAATGATCGCCCATGGATTTGCAGGAGATATGTCTGATGCTGCTGAAATTGCCATTAAAGCGGGGGAATTCAGGGTATTTGTTGGAACGAATTCAGTTGATCTGTTAGAAGCAAGTTTTATTTTGAAGGAATAGAAATTCATAAATTGATTAGTAGAAATTTATGGTCACAGAGAACCACAGAGATTTAATAAGAATTACAAAGATTTAATGAGAACCACAGAGATTTATAAAGTACCGTAAAGCCAGTTCTCTGTGTAACTCTCAGATTCTCTGTGATCCTCTGTGACCTGATTTGCCCTAATCGTGGAAGCCAAAATAATTTCTGGCATTATAGTAGCAGATATTTTCAACCATTTGTCCAAGCAATTCCGGTTCATCTGGTAGTTCTCCATTTTCGATATCCTTACCTATTAAATTACACAGAATCCTTCTGAAGTATTCATGTCTTGGATAGGAAAGGAAACTGCGTGAATCTGTTAGCATACCAACAAATCTGCTTAAAAGACCCATATTTGACAGCGTATTCAACTGTTTTTCAATTCCATCTTTTTGGTCAAGGAACCACCAGCCGGATCCGAACTGCATTTTGCCTGGTACAGAACCATCATTGAAATTATATAGCATTGTTGCAATCAATTCATTATCCTTTGGGTTCAAATTATAAACAATGGTTTTTGTAAGTTTCTCATTGTTTTCAAGGCGGTCGAAAAATTTTGCCATGGGTTTTGCAATTTCAAAATCTCCGATTGAGTCAAAACCTGTATCTGGCCCCAGTATTTTATATATGCGTGAATTATTATTCCTGATTGCACCAACATGAAATTGTTGTGTCCATCCCTTTGAATGATCCATTTCAGCAAAAATAATTAACATGGCTGATTTGAATTTGGATATTTCATCAGGTGCCAGAACTTTTCCTGACCGTATTTGCTTGAAAATACTCCGGATTTCAGATTCAGTATAATCATCTGCATAAAAGGTTTCCAACCCGTGATCTGAAAGTCTGCAACCCATTTCGCTGAAAAAGTCATGTCGTTTATGAAGAGCACTGATCAGTGTTTGAAAATCAATTATATCAATATCTGCAGCATTAGCAAGTTTGTCAAGATAATCATTGAAAAATTTCGGATTGTCAACAGCCATTGCTTTATCAGGTCGCCAGGCTGGTAAAACCTTAATATCAAAACCATCCTGACTGATTTTTTTGTGATAATCTAAAGTATCGGCCGGATCATCGGTGGTGCATAAAATTTCCACTTTCATTTTCCTGAGGAGATTCCTGACACTGTATTGCGGTGAGTTAAGTTTCCTGCTTGTTTCCTCATAAATTTTAACTGCTGATTCATGGTTGAGAAGGTTATGAATACCAAAATACCTCGCAAGTTCCATGTGAGTCCAGTGGTATAGTGGATTCCTTAATGTAAAAGGAACAGTTTCAGCCCATTTCAGAAATTTATCCATATCGGATGATTCACCGGTGATATAATGCTCCGGGACTCCATTGGCTCTCATAGCACGCCATTTATAATGATCACCTTTCAACCAGATCTGAGTGATATTTTCAAAAATTTTATCCTCTGCAATTTCATCCGGGGGAAGATGACAATGATAATCAATAATAGGCAGGTCAATTGCATGGGCATGATATAATTTTTCTGCCATTTTGTTTTCCAAAAGAAAATTTTTGTCAAGAAACTTTTTCACCTGTTAAAATTTAAATAATCGTTTAAAATGTCTTTCGTAAATGTTCTCCGTTACGTTTTTCCCTATTACATCAGCATACTTTTGAAGGGCCTTTTGATATTGCTCACTCATTTCAGCAGCTACTTTATAACCAACATGGATCAATTGCCGTAAATTTGAATTATAATCAGGATGATCCGGAATATGTCTTAATGTATTTACAAATTTATTGCTATCCCACTGATCTACAATATCAGGTTCAGGTAGTGAGGAGTCATCTATTTCTATAACCGTTGAATAGGGCTTGCACAGTTCATCTTTCCTTGTATAAGCATTCCGGTAAATTACTTTTGTCAGATTCAATCCTTCCCTGTCAGCTTCTGCCAGACCAATGACTTCTTCCAGCCATGTAGTACCTGCCGTTTTTAAATGAATCCCTTTATTATACTGATGAATCAGATTACCAATTATAGGAAAAATTGTAAACTTATCACTGCCTGAATGAATACTTAATTTAAGATTATCGGGCAGACCAAATATTCTCACAGCATGATCGATTACAAAAAGGTCCTGTTCAAATTCCTTACTGAATTGAGCGGGATCGCCTATATAATCAACTCCCTTATTGAACCTGCCTGTGAATTTTGGTGCTATCGTTTGCACAGAAATTTTTTCATTGGCAAGTAAACCCAGAATAAAAAACAACTCTGCCGGAGTCTGGGGGTTATCTACTTCATCCATTGATATTTCAGTTATAAATTTCCTGCCAGTCCTTCGTTTATTGATATATCTGTAAATTTTGCCTGCTTCCTGGGCAGCATTGAGGAATTTGAAACCAATTTCAGTGAGAAAATCCTCTGTGATGGTAAATCCTTCCTCTACTCCAGGAATATATAATTCCCCGATATACTTACGGTTATTTTCAATATACTCTTCAACGTCCTCATCAACAGCTGGTTTACTGATATATTCGGCAACATCAATAGTAAAAAAGTCACAATGGTCAATAAATTTATCAACATTGAAAAGATTAATGTGGTCTGCATCAACAAAGTAAGGCCCGTTCCAATCCATGGCTCTGATTGCTTCATCAGCTTCCTGTCTTGTTTGATCAGGAGTGGATTTAATAATCTGATGTTCCCGGTGTGATTTGTTCCATACAGGAATTATTTCCAGACCTGCATCCCTGGCCATCATAAAAGCTTTGAGTTGAGCTTTCCCCTGGTGATTGAACCGGTCACCGGTTCCGAAAGAATATTTTCCGAGTTCCATTAAATATTGATGTTAATAAAATTCAAAATTAGAAAAATGTGACAATTATTATCAACTGTTATTCAATAGTGCTTCAGTTGGTTATTTAATTGTTTGTACAGTAGTTAATCAGGTTGTGATGCAGTTGTTGTTATTTTGACACCTGCATCTTTAGAATTGATGTCATCCCGAAACCACCGGAAGGCAGATGAGGGACCTCCCGGAATTTAGTAAATTGCACAATTCTGGATCACTTAACAATTTTTAAAATATTTGTTTAAACAATGAGACCCTGATAAGCTCCATTATCAGGATCAATTTGACTTCACATTTTCATGGACAGGAGGCGAAATGAAAATGTAGTTGCATTGATTTATCCGTGTACGTACACGAAATTAATAATTTTATTTATATTTGTATTGTAAGGGATTATATTTATCTGGAAATGAAAGTCACGATAAAGGATATTGCTGAGAAAGCAAAAGTATCAATTGGTACAGTCGACAGAGTACTTCACGGCCGTGGAGAAGTTTCGCAGGAAACACAAAAAAAAGTGTTGAATATCATTCATGAAATGAATTATAAACCGGATATTCTGGCCCGAATACTTAAAACAAAAAAAACGTTTAAAATAGCAATAGTAATCCCTTCACCTGGGGAGGAAAACATTTTCTGGAAGGATCCTTATATAGGGATCATGGATGCATTGAACGACATATCACATTTTAGTTTTGCGATAAATGAATTTTTTTATAACCAGGATGACAAATCATCTTTCAGGGATCAGTTTGAAAAAATTTTCAAAGTAAAACACGATGCATTGATCCTGGCGCCTGTATTTTACCAGGAATCAACGGATCTTCTTGATCAATGTTCCAAAGCCGGGATTCCCTTTCTTGTGATCAACTCAAATATTTATCATGAGGATCAGCTTTGTTTTATTGGGCAGGATCCATTTCGGAGCGGCCAGGTGGCCGGCCGGCTGTTGAGTTACAGTTATGAACCCGGCAGAAATATCATGATTGTTAGTGTTGCCCGGGAAAAGGATAATTATAACCATATTATTAACAGGGAAAAAGGATTCTTTGATTTTTTCGCAAAATCAAATGCTGATAACAAGGCACGGATACGAAAGATAAATATTGATGCAACAGATGACTTATTAATCCATAATTATCTGTCTGCTGAAATTTTAAGGAAGAATAAAATTTCCGGAATATTTGTTACCAATTCAAGGGTTTACCTGGTGGCAAAATTTCTTGAAAAAAAGAATATTCGGGATATTAAACTTGTGGGTTATGATCTGATCGAAGAAAATATTATCTACATGAAGAAAGGCCTGATTGATTTTCTTATAAGTCAGAAACCAAAAGAGCAAGGTTACCGTGGAATGATCAGTTTGTTTAATTATCTTGTAATGGGGAGGAAACCGGAATCGGAAATTTACCTGCCTATTGATATTATTACATCTGAAAATTATGACTATTATTCAAAATAGAATTTTTAATCATGAACATAATTTCGTTTACTGATCTTAAGGATAAAATATGTGTAATCACCGGAGGTGCAGGAATCATAGGTAGTTCTATTATCGAAGGATTGGCATCTGCGGGTGTCAGAACAGCCATCCTTGATATAAATCTGGAAATGGCAGAAAAAGTTGCCAATGACATTCAAAAAAAATTCAAAATCCAGACAATGGGTGTTATGGCAGATGTGCTTAATACTGAATCACTTAATAATGCCAGAAATGTAATACATCAAAAATTGGGCATGATCAATTTTCTGATTAACGGAGCTGGAGGAAATTCCCCCAAAGCCACAACCCAGGTTGAAACCATGGAGAATCAGCACAGGGATGAACTGGAAAAGACTTTTTTTGGTTTGGATATTAGTGGTTTTGATTGGGTGTTTGATCTTAATTTTAAAGGTACCCTGCTTCCTGTAATGGTATTTGCTCGCGATATGATTGAAAGAGGTGAAGGAGTCATTCTGAATATATCTTCCATGACTTCCTTCAGGCCCCTGACGAAAGTTCCGGCATATTCTGCAGCCAAGGCTTCGGTCAATAGTTTTACTCAATGGCTGGCAGTTCATCTTGCCAGGATGAATATAAGGGTTAATGCTATTGCACCCGGATTTTTCCTTACTCAACAGAATAAATTTTTACTGGTTGATGAAAAAACAGGTAAACCAACACCCAGAGGTGAAAAAATTATTGCCAGTACACCCATGGGAAGATATGGTACCACTGATGAATTAAAAGGCACAGTGCTGTACCTATTATCAGATATTTCAAAATTTGTAACAGGTGTAATTATCCCTGTTGATGGAGGTTATAGTGCTTACGGAGGAGTGTAGGATAAATAGTTTTCGGTTCTCAGTTCTTGGTTCTCAGTTGGTGTGGGTTTTGGGTTGGAGTAGATGGGGCAAGATTTAATAATTACAATGAAAGAAACAAGTCATTCCGACAAGTGTAATGAGGAGGGATCTTGCAATTCATTATGACAATCTTGGGTTTGGATCATAACAGATTACCCAGGCTGATGGATAAGAACCGATAGCAACTCATAAAAGGCGACTTTGACAGATATGGGGAGGTCTCTCAGTCGCCACGCTCCTTCGGGATGACATAAATCATAAAGAAACTAATGAATATAATAACAACAATTAAAGCACAAATGACACAGAACTGAATTAACAACTGAATAACAACTGACACGATGGATCACCAGGACAAACTAAGACAATTTAAACCTGAGAAGGAATTTTTCATCGGTATCGATTCGGATGGCTGTGTATTTGATACAATGGAGATAAAACAGAAAGAATGTTTTTGTCCGAATTTTATCAAATTTTTTGACTTACAAAAAGTTTCAAAATTTGCAAGAGAGACATGGGAATTTGTAAATCTTTATTCTAAAACCCGCGGCCTTAACAGGTTTCTTGCTCTCCTGGAAGCTGTTAAATTATTGGGTGAAAGAAAAGAAGTAAGAATACGAAATGCCATCATGCCCGATCTGAACCCTTTATTCAAATGGACGATAAAAGAAACCAGGCTTGGAAATCCGGCACTTGAACAGTATGCTGTGAAGGTAAAAGAGCCTGTAATTGATCTTACCTTACAGTGGTCAAAAAAGGTAAACGCTGATATTGCTGAAATGGTCTATGGTGTATCTCCTTTTCCTTATGTAAAAGAATCACTGGAAAAATTACGGCAAAAAGCTGATTCAATAGTTGTTTCACAAACACCTGTTGAAGCATTGAAAAGGGAGTGGGTAGAAAATAATATTGACGGTTATGTGAGGTCTTTAGCTGGTCAGGAATATGGCACTAAAACAGAACATATAGCATTTGCCGCCACCGGCAAATACTCACCTTATAAAATACTGATGGTGGGTGATGCCCCTGGCGATTTAAAGGCTGCCCGGACAAATGGTATTCTTTTCTTTCCTGTTAATCCGGGATACGAAGAAAATTCATGGGAAAGGTTTTTAACAGAGGCTCTTGACAGATTCTTTAATGGCACTTATGAAGGTGACTATGAAACAAACCTGATCAGGGAGTTCGAAAGTTATTTGCCGGAGATACCACCCTGGAAGAAAGATTAATTTAAGATTAAGCAGTCTGGATGTGGAATTAATAAATCACACATAGCTAATCTTAAATCTGAATTTTTAAAATCTTAAAAATGATATATTATCAAAAAGTATCGGAGACATCAGTGCTCGACAAACAGGATCTGGAAGAAGGTGTAGTTATAGCATTGGATAAATGGGGTAAGTCGAAAAAAGTACTGGCCATTCCACCGGATTTTACCAGGTTTCATTCCTTTGCCGGCATACTTACCCAAATGGCAGACCGGTATCTTAGAAACAGGCTGACTGATATTTTACCTGCTCTTGGGACACATGCTGCAATGACAGCGCATGAAATAAATGCAATGTATAAGGGGTTAGATATCAGCAAGTTCAGGATTCATAAATGGCGTGAGGATGTGATCACGATTGGTGAAGTGCCACAGGAGTATGTAAAGAATATATCTGGTGGGATAATTAGTTATAGTTGGCCCGCACAGTTGAATAAATTGTTGATTAATGGTGGTTATGACCTGATTCTTTCTATAGGTCAGGTCGTACCTCATGAAGTTGCAGGCATGGCAAGCTATAATAAAAATATTTTTATTGGAACCGGTGGAAAAGAAAGTATTAACAAAAGCCACTTTCTTGGTGCTGCGTACGGTATGGAAAAAATGATGGGCAGGGCCAATACTCCGGTCAGGAAAGTATTGAATTATGCATCTGAGAATTTTGCATCAGACCTGCCTGTTCTTTATATCCTTACAGTGGTGAGTGAAGATGAAAAAGGAAATCTCGGCATTCGGGGATTATTTATTGGAGATGATGAGCAGTGCTTTCATAAAGCAAGTCAGCTTTCTCTGAAGGTAAACTTTAATATGCTTGATAAACCTCTTAAGAAAGTTATTGTTTATCTCAATCCGGATGAATATAAAAGTACCTGGCTTGGTAATAAAAGTATTTATCGCACAAGGATGGCACTTGCCGATGGCGGGGAGCTTATCGTGCTGGCACCTGGTGTAAGAGTATTTGGTGAAGACCGGGAAATCGACAGATTGATCAGAATTTATGGTTATGCCAATACCCCGAAAATTCTTAAATGGGTTGAGCAGAACGAAGATCTGAAAGACAATCTGAGCGCTGCAGCTCATCTGATCCATGGATCTTCTGAAGATAGATTTACGATTACCTACTGTCCTGGATTTTTATCAAAAGAGGAGATTGAAAATATCTACTTCAAATATGCTGATCCCGTAAAAATGATGAAGAAATATAATCCGGCAAGGTTAAATAATGGATTCAATATGATGCCGGATGGTGAGGAAATATATTATATATCAAATCCAGCGTTGGGATTATGGGCCTATAAAGAAAGGTTTCGTCATTAAATACGCTCAATGACCTTAAATACACAAAATGGTAGCAATAGTTGCAAGGTCGTAAAGTCGCAATGGTCAATGGTTGCAAGGTCGCAATGGTAAGAAGGAATACAAAAGCTTTTTAAAATAAACTAATACTCCAATTCACCAACAAATTGGCGAAGAAACTTAAAATAGTTGCAGATTATAATGTGCCTTTTCTGAAGGGCTGTCTTGAATCTGTTGCAGAAGTTCGCTACTATCATGGACGGGATATAGGACCTGAACAGGTCAGGGATGCAGATGCCCTGATCATCAGGACCAGAACGAAATGTAACAGACAATTGCTGGAAGGATCAAAAGTTAAATTTATTGCAACTGCAACTATTGGGTATGATCATATTGATAAACAATACTGTGAAAACAGACTGATTAAATGGGAAAACGCACCGGGGTGTAATTCATCTTCTGTTGAGCAATATGTTCTGTCTTCACTGCTGGTGTTGGCAGAAAAGTATAATTTCAGGCTCAGGGATAAAACAATTGGAATTATCGGTGTTGGTCATGTTGGTTCTAAAGTAAAACGTGTATCAGAATTGTTGGGCATGAAAGTTCTTTTAAATGATCCTCCCAGGGAACGTGAAGAGAGAACAGGAATATTTGTAGAATTGAAACACATATTATCCAATGCTGATATCATTACAATACATGTTCCTCTTAATATGAAGGGATTAGATAAAACATTCCATATGGCCGACCGGACCTTCTTTAAGACACTCTCAAAAAAAGTACATTTCTTAAATACTTCCCGGGGAGAAATAGTAGATACAAATGCTCTGAAAGAGGCAATCCGGCAGAGATCATTAAATTCAGTTGTACTTGATGTCTGGGAAAATGAACCTGATATTGATCACGAACTGCTTGGCATGGTTGATATTGCAACACCTCATATTGCAGGTTATTCCCTTGATGGGAAAGCCAATGGAACAATGATGAGTGTTCGGGCTCTCAGTATATTTTACGATCTTGAACTTGATAAATGGAAACCGGAAAAAATTCCTGTACCTGAAAAAACTGATTTACAAGTTGACGCTTATGGAAAAGATATTCAGGATGTATTAATAGAAGCCGTTTTGAAAACCTATAATGTGTTGGATGATGATAAAAGGTTGAGAAAATCAGTTCGTACATTTGAGCAACAGCGGAGTGAATATCCTTTGAGAAGGGAATATGGAACATATACAATTCACCTGACGAACGATCATTCAAATATCGGAGAAAGTCTCAAAAAGCTTGGATTTATTGTTAATTGCTAAATTGGTAAATTGGTATATTGGTGTGTGGGGGTGTGTTTTGACGAATTTTAAATGGAATAATGAAATAATGGAAAAATGAAATGTATAGGATATTATAATTTACAATATTCTAACATGACAGTATTCCAATATTATATACAAGAGTAATCTATTACCATTAAATTTTATTTCGAATTAAAGTAATATTATATTAAAAAATAGTGATATGGAAAAATTGGCAGATATTGGATTAATTGGTCTGGCAGTCATGGGTGAAAACCTGATACTGAACATGGAAAGCAAAGGTTATACTGTGGCTGTATTCAACAGAACCGTTGAAAAAGTTGATAAATTTATCAATGGCAGGGGTACCGGGAAAAATATTATTGGTACTCATTCCATTGAAGAATTGGTAAAATCATTAAAAAAACCGAGGAAAATCGTGATGCTCGTGAAGGCCGGAAAAGCTGTGGATGATTTTATTGAAATGCTCATTCCTAATCTTGAAAAAGGTGACATCATTATCGATGGCGGTAATACTCACTTTCCTGATACAAACAGACGTACAAGGTATGTTGAAAGCAAGGGATTATTATATATTGGAACAGGAGTTTCCGGTGGCGAAGAAGGGGCATTGAGAGGGCCATCCATTATGCCCGGAGGATCGCCGGCAGCTTGGCAACATGTTAAACCAATTTTTCAGGATATTGCTGCGAAAGTTTCAGATGGATCTCCCTGCTGTGATTGGGTTGGTGAAGATGGTGCAGGCCACTTTGTTAAAATGGTTCATAATGGAATTGAATATGGAGATATGCAACTTATTTGTGAAGTATACCATATGATGAAAGATTTCCTTGGAATGTCAAATGATGAAATGCATCAGGTTTTCAAAGAGTGGAATGAGGGAGAATTGAACAGTTATTTGATAGAAATCACCCGTGATATTCTTAGCTACAGGGAGAATGGAGAGCATCTAATAGATAAGATACTGGATACTGCCGGTCAAAAAGGAACAGGCAAATGGACGGGGATAGCAGCTCTGGATATTGGTGTACCATTGACCCTGATCGGTGAATCCGTTTTTGCCAGGACACTGAGTGCCCAGAAAGAAGAGCGGGTTGCAGCTTCAAAAGTACTCACCGGCCCGGCTCCAGGATTCCAGGGTGATAAGAACGAGTTTATTGAAGATTTGCGAAAGGCACTTTTTGCATCAAAGATTGTATCCTACGCACAGGGATATGTTTTAATAAGGGCGGCAGCAAAAGAGTTTGGCTGGAATCTTAATTATGGTGGAATTGCTTTAATGTGGCGGGGTGGCTGTATCATTCGTTCTGTTTTCCTGGGTAATATCAAGGAAGCATTTGACAGAAATCCTGAACTTGACAATTTATTGCTTGATCCATTCTTTAAGGAGAAAATTGATCATTCCCAGGCAAGCTGGAGAGGTGTGACCGCTGCAGCACTTCAAAATGGTATACCTGTGCCTGCAATGACCTCAGCATTGTGTTATTACGACGGATTCAGATCTGAAAGACTCCCGGCAAACCTCCTGCAGGCACAACGAGATTATTTCGGTGCCCATACATATGAAAGAATTGACAGACCCCGGGGTGAGTTCTTCCATACCAACTGGACCGGACGTGGTGGAGTAACAGCATCATCAACATACACAGTATAAATATTTTAAAACATGATTGTTATGAAAACACGGATTATTCTCATTTTAATTCCACTTCTTGTATTTTCATGTATCCAGCCTGAAAACTATGGAGAATTTCAGGTTGCTGGTGATGAATTCTATTCCTGCGTTTCTGAAAACGCAATAGTCGAAAAAATTGGTACGGAATACCAGTTTACTGAAGGACCTGTTTGGTCGGATGAAGGATTTCTCTTGTTCAGTGATATCCCGGCGAATAAAATTTACAAATGGTTGCCGGAAGGAGATGTTACTGTATTTATCGAAGCTTCTAATAATTCCAATGGATTGACATTCGACAGGGATGGACGGCTGGTTACATGTGAACACGGCGGACGCGCTGTTGTGAGGTATGAACCGAATGGTCAGAGATTCATTGTGGCAGATAACTATATGGGAAAGAAGCTTAACAGTCCGAATGACCTGGTTATTCATTCATCGGGAGCTATCTTTTTTACCGATCCCCCCTGGGGACTTCCGGAACTCGATGATGATCCCGCTAAGGAAATTTCCTTTAATGGTGTGTTCGTTATCAGTAGTGGAGAAGTCAGATTAATTGATTCAACCCTTTTCAGGCCAAATGGTATTGCCTTGTCACCGGATGAAAAATATCTGTATGTTGGAAACAACCAATATTCAGGTGACCCAGATAAAACAGAAGCCGGTGTCAATTCGTGGTACAGGTATATATTAAATGAAGATCTTACTGTAAAGGAAAAGACTGAATTTTGCCGTGCCCCAGACAGCAGCATACCGGGTAATCCCGATGGCATGAAGGTGGATGTGAAAGGCAATCTGTATTGTACCGGACCTGGTGGTCTCTTGATATTTAATTCAGAAGGAAAATATCTTGGCACAATCGTATTACCTGAAATACCCACGAATTGTTCATTCGGAGGAGAAGATGGGAAGACTCTGTTCATTACCGACAGAAAGCAAATCTTTAAAATTGATCTGTTGGTTGAAGGTATAAGACCATGATATCATCCATTGCTATTATAGATACCGGTTATGCTTCATATGAATATGAACAGAAGTTATTTGAAGCTCATGGTTTCACATTAATGCTGTTTAATGGGGATCACCGTGATCATGAAATGAAATATCAGTTTGCTTCTGATGCAGAAGGTATTCTTGTACGCGGCACACCTATGCAGAGGGATTTCCTTGAAAAGGCTAGTAAATTAAGAGCTATCGTTCGTTACGGTACCGGTTATGATAATGTGGACGTGGAAGCTGCAACGGAATTGGGTATCCGTGTGGCCAACGTGCAGGATTATGCCAATCATGCTGTTTCAGATCATGCCATGGCACTGATGTTTTCCTGCCTGCGAGGTATACCTGTGGCGCAAAAAAAACTAAGTAAACAATTTGGTAAACCTCCCTTTCCTGAAATTTTTGAATTGCATGATAAAACACTTGGTATCATTGGACTCGGGAGGATAGGCAGTTACTTTGCAAAAAAGGCAGTACCATTGTTCCATAGAACAATTGTATCAGATCCTTATATTCCAGATCATAGATTTAAAGAATTCGGAGCTGATAAGATTGACTTGTCAACACTTCTTTCCGACAGCCACGTAATCAGTATTCATTGTACCCTGACTGAAGAAACACGGCACTTAATAAATTCTGAAGCTTTCCGCTCAATGAAAAAAAGACCAATATTAATAAATACTGCACGTGGACCGGTTATAGACGAAAAAGCTCTGTTATATGCATTGGATAATAATCAGATCCACAGCGCCGGAATTGATGTGTGGGAAGAAGAGCCTGTTCAAACACTGCAAAACGATTTGATCAAACATCCCAGATTGATTGGTACCGGGCATATTGCCTGGTATTCGGATAATGCAATAAAGGAAGTCCAGAAACGGGCAGCAGATAATCTATTGGCATTACTTAAAGGAGAGACGATTCCGGATTGTCTCAATCCTTGACGTAATAGCAATTCCTCCTTAACTTCAACTTTCTTTGACTTTTTTTGTTATTTTCATCTGCCAAATTATGTGTCATGACATCACGCGAACGAATAATAAAATCCCTTTCACATCAGTCGCCCGACAGAATCCCGGTTGATTTTGGCTCAACAGCAGTTACAGGGATACATGTCAGGATCATAGAGAAACTCAGGGAATTTTTAGGACTTGAAATGAAAACGGTAAAAGTTACAGAACCTTACCAAATGCTTGGTGAAATGGATGAAGACTTGATGAATATACTGGAGGTTGATACTTATGGAGTGATTGGAAGAAAAAATATGTTCGGTATAGAAAACAAGGATTGGAAACTATTCAAAACCTTCTGGAATCAGGAAGTCCTTTTGCCCGGACAATTTAATACAAAGCCGGATGAAAAAGGAGATTTATTGATATTCCCCGAAGGGGACACTTCCGTTTCACCAAGTGCTAAAATGCCTAAAGCAAGCTTTTTCTTCGATGCCATCATCAGGCAGGAGCCTATTGATGATTCAAAACTGAACGTGGAAGATAATCTTGAAGAGTTCGGTGAGATTTCACCTGAAGATTTATCTTACTGGAAAACAGCAGTTGAAGATGCAAAAAAATCGGGCAGAGGAATAGTTGCAACATTCGGTGGAACAGCTATTGGTGATATTGCCCTTGTCCCGGCCATGCAACTTAAACATCCAAAAGGTATCAGGGATATAACTGAATGGTATATGTCAACAATCATGCGCACCGATTACTTGCATCAGATATTTACAAGGCAGACAGATACTGCATTATCGAACCTTAATAAGATCAACCAGGTTGTTGGTGATAATGTTGATGTAGTTTTCATCTGTGGTGCAGATTTTGGCACTCAGGACACCCAATTCTGTTCCCCGGAGTCATTTGTTGACCTTTACCTTCCCTATTATAAAAAAATGAATGATTGGATTCACCGGAATACAAAATGGAAGTCCTTTAAACATTCATGTGGAGCTGTCGAACCATTAATGAAACACTTTATTGATGCAGGTTTTGATATTATCAATCCGGTTCAGATCAGTGCTGCAGGTATGGATCCTGAAAGGTTAAAAAAAAGATATGGCAACGACCTGGTTTTCTGGGGAGGAGGAGTGGATACTCAAAAGGTTTTATCATTCGGAACGCCTGCTGAGGTTGAAAAGCAGGTTCTCCAGGTGTGCAAGATCTTTTCGAAGGACGGTGGTTTTGTTTTCAACACGGTCCACAATATCCAGGCGAATACTCCCATTGAAAATGTTATTGCGATGTTCAATGCAGTAAGAAAATTTAATGGGATGCCAACTTTTTAAATTGGAAAAAATTCAAAACATTCCTGATTCATACTTTTATGATGAATCATTAATTTTAGTACCAATTAATAATATTTTATAAATCCAAACAATGAGAAGACTACTTAGATTATTAGCCATCGCATTGAGTCTCTTTATTTTTATTGATTATGCCATTGCGAATGTTAAACTACCTAAAATTATCTCCAGCAATATGGTCTTGCAAAGAGATATTGAATTCAAAATCTGGGGCTGGGCGGACAAAGGAGAAAAAGTCACAGTAATATTTAACAATGTTACCCGTTCTGCAAAAACTTCTTCAGATGGCAAGTGGATGGTTACTTTTCCTTCTATGAATGCGGGAGGACCATACACAATGTTAATTGCTGGAAAAAACAGAGTTGAACTTACCAATATCATGGTTGGTGATGTCTGGGTATGTTCAGGGCAATCGAATATGGAGTGGTCGGTTTCACAGGCAAATAATGCTGAGGAGGAAATCGCTGCTGCAGACTATCCTGATATCAGGCTTTTTCATGCTCCCCGTAATGTTCAGTTTAAGCCTGTTGATGATGTCAGAAGCGGCGAGTGGAAAGTCTGTTCACCTGAAACAGTAAGTAATTTTTCCGCTGTCGGATATTTTTTTGGAAGATATCTATATCAGGAGATCAATGTACCTGTCGGGTTACTCTTTACTTCCTGGGGGGGCACCAATGTGGAGACATGGACAAGTGAGGAATCTGCGGGTGAAGTAAAGGAACTGGAAGACAAATTGATCAGTATGAAAGCCTATGATCCTGAAAAGAATATTGCAAAAAGGAAAGCAAAAATAGACAGCATTTTGAAGGTATTTGGCACTGATGAGCCGGGCATGGTGAATGATAAAGCCATCTGGGCTGATCCGCAGCTTGACGACAGCCGGTGGATGGATATGGAATTGCCAACCCTTTGGGAAGAGGCAGGACTGGATGGATTGGATGGTATTGTATGGTTCAGAAAAGAGTTTGAATTGCCCGAAGAAGTTGTATCAAAAGGGATGATCCTTCATCTGGGGCAGATAG
>Ga0209636_10001887_pt1 | contig 21212 bp, 17 predicted proteins | sample DeeMarSWOR152_54_FD_187464 | JGI IMG/M metagenome (GOLD analysis project Ga0209636, IMG submission 187464) | Marine sediment microbial communities from White Oak River estuary, North Carolina - WOR-1-52-54 (SPAdes) (version 2) | ecosystem: Environmental > Aquatic > Marine > Intertidal zone >...
CAATGAACAAGATATAGAGGCTGCTGGACTGGGAATTCTCGTAGGCTTCAAAGGCAGCAAACCAGTTCCACTCAACGCTTACACACAGAGCGGTGGAGAAAGAACAACAGCAACCATAAGCTTTCTACTCGCCTTACAGCAACATGTCCGTTCACCCTTCCGTGCTGTTGACGAATACGACATCCACATGGACCCGAAAAACCGTGAAATAATTGCAAACATGCTTGTTTCAACAGTTAAAGACGCAAACGCCCAATACGTCGTTCTCACTCCCAGTCAGATAACCTTCACAAAGGAAGAAGTAAACATAATCACAGTGCAAAACATCGAAGGAAAATCGATAATCAGAGAGGTTGCCTGATGCAGTCGAAAAGAACGCGGACAAAACTTGGAAGAGAAAAGCTTCAAAGGATAATTGAGATGTGCACATCTGTAGAGAAACGCTCTCTGGACCCGTTCCTAATGGATGTTGATGAAGTCATAAGTGTAGTTAAAGAGTATTTCCCAGAATGGGAACTACCAGAAGACCTGTGTTTAGATGCTGAAACCATCCATCATTTAGCCTCGGTCATAAAGCTCCAAAGCGAGTGGGTTAAACATCGTTCAACATCACTTTACACTGACCCATTTCTTTTAGAGGAGAAACTCACCCGCATAAGCAAAGAAGACATTGTCAACATTTTCGTTAAGGCTTGGCATCCCACAGTTGAATTGGAACAAATCTCGCTCCACAGCCTAGCAGAGGCAATCAAATATTGGAAAAGCCTGCTGCCGTTAAATGAAAGATGGAAAGAGCTTTTCCCTGAAGAGATTGAAGCTGGTCTTGCAACAAGAGAAGAGCTGATAAGACAGAGAATCTTGGGAGACACGGTGTTCTCAGAAGAACTTGAAAAGTTTTGGCACAAACTGAAGGGGGAAGTTGAAAAGAAGGGTGAAGACGGTAAAATTCGATACTGGAACTTTATCGGTGCAGAAACCTATGAGGAAACGGTGCACAAGGCCTTCATGACAAGTTTCTTGGTCACATATGGCTATGCAACATTAGAAATCCACCCGTTAGAAGAAGAAATGTTCATCAAACCCTACGAAAAACTGTTGACCAAAATCGGAGAAAAGCAGTTGGTTTCAATACCCATAGCAATCACAGCCGAAGACTGGATGAAATGGAAGAGAGGCGAGCTAAGTGAGTAGAAGAAAAGCCTATTACGCTAACAAAATCAAGAGGGCAGTTCATCTGCTCTTCTATCGAAAACACAGAAAACCCGGAGTGAAGGGATGGGAGCTTCGGAAAGCTTTAGGCTCAGATTACCCAAAAGTGCTCAAAGTTCTAGACAAACATCTGAAACCTTTCGATCTGCAGGTGAAAACGGTTTTTGAAGGAGAGAAACCACCTGAAAAACCAACTTTAGACCAGTTGAATAAAGCTAGGTTCTGCATAACGTTAAGAGGTGAATTAACACCAAAAGAAGCCAAGATGATGGGTTGGCGAATCGACGACCTCGCAGGACTAGCAGTAACAATCGCCTACATAATGTCCAAAAAGGGAAAAGCAACGCGAAAAGAAGTTGAAGAACTGCTGCAAAATAAACTTCCAGGGTGGAAGGTTGGAATAAACATTGATAGATACGTTCGTTACGGGTATTTAATGCAGGATGAAAATGAACAATTATATCTTGACTGGAGAACCAACACTGAGGTTGATCAGAAAGCACTCATCAACCTTGTTTTAAGCACTGAAACCTAAAATCGTTTACCTTCTTATTTTATGATAGACGAATGCTATAACGTCGATAACAATTATTGCTACCAGAACAAGCAACGGACTACCCAAAAACTTATTCACAAAAGGTTCTTCTTCCGCACTGACAGAATTGATAAACGTGAACAAAAGAAACAGAACATGCAACGGTAATATGACTTTCTTCATGTTCTTATTCTCTTAAAACTTAGGTTATGCTTACGTTTTGTATTTGAAAATATCTCTTAGCCAAAAAGCGGAGGCGTTCAGCATTCCTCCCATTTTTCCCTATGGCAACGCCCTTATCCCTTGGATTAACCGTTACAACAGCCATAGTTTTCCCGTTAGGTCTCTCTGTTATGCGAACCTCCTTAACCATCGCTGGTTTCAAAGCATTTTTGATGAATTGTGCAGGTCTTTCTGAATACTCGATTATTTCATGTTTTTTACCTGTCATTTTTTCCAACGTGTGTATATTTCTTCCACCCCTTCCAATGGCCATCCCTATCTCACCTTCCTTGACAACAAAAATTACACGGCTCTGCTCCTCATTAACTATGCAGTCTTTAACATTCGCCCCCGTTATGCTCTCAAACAATGATATATACCGCATTTCCTTGCTTGTGAACTTTATTCCACTAGTCATTCAGTTCCTCCGTAAGACTCCTCTGGCTCCGCCTTTTCTATTAACCTAAGAATTTCTGAGTCACCTGGCTCTTTTATACTTAATGCTGAAACAATAAAGGGCTTGCCGCATACAGCAGCTAAGTCTATAGATGAACCCTCATAGGTGATCAGCGGAACATTCGAAAGCTTACAATAATATTCTATGTCTTCACGTGTGTTTTTCGGACAGTTAGCCGCCGAAATTATCAGTTTAGCTTTTCCCGTTTTTGCGTTCTGTATGGTGGATTTCGCGCCGAAAGACACCTTGCCTGTTTTTACAACTGTTCTAATCGCCTTATCTATGTCTATCATTTGTTTTCCTTCTTCAATTGAGATGTCGACATATATAATTCAACTAGTCCCGTACCAATTGGTATAGACTGCCCTACTATTACGTTTTCGGTTACACCATCTAATGGGTCGCTTTCACCCATCACAGATGCATCAACAATGTTTGGAACTGTTATTTCGAAAGCAGCTCTAGCTAAAACGCTTGATTTCTTACCACTTATTCCATGCCTACCTATCTGCTGCGGATCACCTGTAGATGTCATAATATCCGCAACAAGCATCACGTGACGGACGTCAACATCTAAACCTTGTTCCTCCAAAACGTTTTCAGCCTCATTTATCAAAGCGTTCCTAGCGGCTTCTATTCCAAGAGTCTTAGCTATTTCGTGAACGTTATTTGTTGTTGTACGTGAGGCCTCTACTGCAGAAATGTCCAAAACTTTCGGGAGGTTCGACCCGTCTGTTCTTATGACCCATTCTCCACTTTCTTCTGTGACCAACACACGCTTTATCTTGGGCACACCTTTAATGTGGAAGGAGAAAACCTTGGGAAGTAACTTTTTGATGTTTTCAGCTTTTTCCGGTTTTATGCGCACTCGGTTGCCTCTTGCTTTTATGGTACAGTTCGGTATCTCCAACAGATTCTTCAATTCTTTGAGTGTTACTCTTCTATCTTCCATCATTGTTTTGCTAAGTTCCACTAGTATTTCTTCTCTTATAGGATCTTCATAGATCGCTTCTGCCAGATCTTCCAACGTCGTGTGAATTATGTTACGAGCGATTTCTGTCGCGGCTTCCTTGCTTTTTCTATATTTCTTAGTTAAGTATATCGTCATGATGGGAGTAGATGGTATTCTCCTTGCGTCAACAATCTCTATCAATCTTGGAAGTCCTAGGGTTACGTTTTGCTCTCGAACTCCTGCGTAGTGGAATGTTCTGAGGGTCATCTGTGTGCCAGGTTCACCTATTGACTGAGCTGAAACTATGCCCACTGCCTCACCTGGTTCCATCAAAGCACGCTTATAATGCTCAGCCGTTAGTTGTATTGCTTTTTCCACACCAACTCTGGTTAGTTTTGCTTTTGCCAAAGCCTGTTTAAGTTCCTTAATGAGTAACGGTGTAAGTTGGTCTTTAAATTCCCTCAAGTGTTTTTCAATGTATTCAGGTGACGCTGGTGTGCCCTTCCTCATTGCGATTTTTATCTGTTCAATTAGTCGGCTTACGTTCACGGCTTTTCCATGGTCACTTTTAGCTGGGTCCACACCATCTTCACCGTATTTGAATTGGATTATGTCTCCAGAAGAAGTCCTAACCGTGCTATCATATTCTAAGCGTAGATGCTCCAGTGCGTTAATCAATCTTCTTTGCATGTATCCACTCTGCTGTGTTCTAACGGCAGTGTCAACCAAACCTTCTCTGCCACCCATGGCGTGGAAGAAAAATTCTACTGAATCAAGTCCTCTTTGATATGAGGAATAAACGAAGCCTCTTGCTTTTGGGCTTGGATCGCCTGGCTTGAAGTGGGGCAAGGCGTGGTCTCGATATCCACGCATTATCCGTTTCCCACGTACTGCTTGTTGTCCCAAGCACGCGCTCATCTGTCCAATGTTTAGATTTGATCCTCTGGCGCCAGTTCGTGTCATTACTATGCCTGAATTTTCAATAGTGAAGTCCTCGTCAGCTATTTTTCCAGATTGGTCCCTTGCTTTGGCTAATTCGTTCATCACGTATATTTCAAACGAATCTTCGAGGGTTTGTCCAGGAAGCCTTTGTAAGGTGCCTTTACGGTATTCTTCTATCAGTTCTTTTGTTCTCTTCTCAATTTTTTCCATGGTTTTTCTTATTTTGTTTTCAGCATTTGGGGACAAAACCAGTTCGTCATATGAGTATGTGAAACCTCGCATAGTTATGAAAAGCTTCAACATACGTGTTATCTTATTCAGGAATTCGCGTCCAGCTTCTGATCCATAATCCTTTATTATCCTGTGGAGTAGGGTTTCCGACTGTTCCGCACCTATTGAACGTCTATCTATGACACCGCAAATGAGTTCACCATTTTTGACAACAACGTAGGCGTCATAGGGGCAGTCTTCTTTCAGGCATTTGTCGCATCCTTGACAGATGTTTGCCTTCAAAACGTAGTTTAAATCTTTGGGGAAAAACAGGCTGAAAATCTGTTTGCCACTCCATAATGGTTGAGGCGTTTTGATTTTTGGCTTTGGTAATTGTCCGTCATATCCCGTTGCTATCAGTAGTTTGCTGACCTCATTTCTTGTTAGATAGTTTGATTTTCTCGTGAATAGATATGAGGCTGTTATAAGGTCTCGGATTGCGCCTATTATTGGGCCTCCAAATCTTGGTGATAATATTTGATCCTGAACCTGCATTAGTAGGCGTGCTTCTGTTTGTGCTTCTTGGCTTTGGGGTATATGGAGGTTCATTTCATCTCCGTCGAAGTCAGCGTTATAGGGCGGACAAACACAAAGGTGTAAACGGAACGTTTTATACGGTAGAACACGCACACAATGAGCCATAATTGACATGCGGTGAAGCGAAGGCTGACGGTTGAATATGGCTATGTCACCATTTTTGAGATGCCTTTCCACAATGAAGCCTGGCTCTAAAGCCTCCGCAACCTTTTCTCTGTCAACAACGAATTCAAGTCTTATACGTTTACCATCAGGTCTAATAATGTAAAGTGCGCCGGGATAATTTTCAGGTCCATTTATCACGAGTTCACGCATTTCTTCGATGTTCCACTCCGTGATTTTTTCAGGCACTGATAACCGTATTGCAACTTGAAGCGGAACTCCAACCTCGTTTATGTCCAGGCTTGGATCGGGAGAAATCACTGTTCGTGCCGAAAAGTCAACCCTTTTCCCTGAAAGGTTGCTTCTGAATCTTCCTTCTTTTCCTTTCAATCTTTGTGAGAGCGTCTTTAACGCTCTGCCTGAACGATGTCTTGCTGGAGGTATTCCTGAGGCTTCATTATTGAAGTATGTTGTTACGTGATACTGGAGAAGCTCTGACAAGTCTTGAATTATGAGCGTGGGTGCTCCAGCATCCATGTTTTCCCTTAGCCTTTGATTGATGCGAATTATATCCACCAGTTTGTGGGTTAGGTCGTCTTCTGAGCGTATGCCTGATTCCAGCGTAATTGACGGACGCACGTAGACCGGTGGAACTGGTAAAACCTGTAGAACCATCCATTCAGGATGTGCGGCTTCCGGATTAAAACCTAGAAGTTCAAGATCTTCAGCTGGTATGCGTTCCAGTCTTTCTCGAACCATGCTAGGAGTCAACGGTTGCGAACCGCTCTCAGGGATTACCTCACTGAACTTCGTTGGCTTCTCAAAAGTTATTTTGTATTGGATTGCTCCACAGTGGGGACACTGTTTCCCCCGTATATCTCGTATTATTGCTTTGTAGACTTCGTTCGGAACCAAACCCAAGAGCTTGTTTGACCTATCAATTCTAGCTTGAACTTCACCTATCATATCATCTGAAAGCAATATGCGTCCACAGTTTCGACATGTTGCCCTCAGAAGCTTGTATATAATTTTCGTGAATACAATGTGCGTTATTGGGACAGCCAACTCAATGTGACCAAAGTGACCTGGACAGCGAATAGCCGTATTACCGCATGTTTTGCACCTTTGTCTCGGTTCAAGGGTTCCAAGCCTACCATCCATCAAACCAGCAGTTATCGGAGCTCCATCTTCATCATAGGTGTCCGGTGTTTGGACCTCCACAACTGAGAGTCTACGTATGTTCTGTGGTGAAAGCACACCGAAACCAATTTCATCAACAACTTTATGGATTGTTTCTTCTAAAGTCATGTTAAGCTTTCTCCTTAATCTTTAGCTTGGGCGCTACACAAAGGCTCATCAACTCCTGCAACAGAAGCTTGAAAGCGTAAGACACTACTACTGGGGCGATTCTGGCTTTCTCTCCGCAGAGTCTACATACGTATTTTCTCTGTCTCATGTCGTAATAGGCTATGTAGCCACAGTTTTCACAAATGTATAACGTGTATTTGTCTGATTCTTCCAGTAATCTGTCTCGGAGTAGCATTGCTGCTCCATGTCCTATCAAGCAGTCACGTTCCATTTCGCCGAATCTTAAGCCTCCTCCTCTGGCTCTTCCCTCTGTGGGCTGTCTTGTCAGCATTTGTACTTGTCCTCTGGCTCTGGCGTGGATTTTATCCGCAACCATGTGGTGAAGTTTCTGGTAGTATACTACTCCAACAAATAAGTCTGCAACGAATTTCTCGCCTGTCATACCATTGTAGAAAACCTCTCTGCCGGTGTGGCTGAATCCCAATTTAATCAAGGCTTTTCTGATGTCCGGAGGCCTTTCGTTTGAGAATGGTGTTCCGTCAACAGGTGTTCCTCTCATGGCAGCGACTTTTCCAGCCATTGACTCGATAAAATGCCCTATGGTCATTCTTGAAGGAATGGCGTGAGGATTGATTATTATGTCCGGAACCACGCCATCTTCTGTGAAGGGCATATCTTCCTGTGGAACGATTAACCCAATAACCCCTTTTTGCCCGTGACGAGAGGCAAACTTATCTCCCAGCTCTGGTACGCGTTGATCACGAACCTTAACCTTAACAAGTTTACTGCCTTCCCTAGATTCGGTTACAAAAACTGAGTCAACAATTCCCTTTTCTGATGGCCTCATATCCACGGATGTATCACGCATTGAGGGGCCTCTAACCTCAAACTCTTTGTATTCCTCAAGGAATCTTGGCGGGCTTGTTCTGCCTATGAGCACGTCTCCGCCTGAAACTTTTGATTCCAAGCTTATTATTCCATCTGGCTCAAGAAGTCTGTAGTATTGTTCTCCTCTATATCCACGCATTCCTGGTTCAGGTATGAGAAATTTGTCTCTCAATCCGCCTAGGTACTGACGGCATTCACCCACATATATTCTGTAAAAGTTTGAGCGAGCTAAGCCTCTTTCTATCGAGGCTTTGTTGAAGATCAGGGCGTCTTCCATATTGTAGCCTTCAAAGGAAAGCACTGCTACTACACAGTTTTGTCCTGATGGGCGGAGTTTGTAGCCTATTACGTCCATCAAAGCGGTTTCCACTAAGGGTATTTGTGGGTAATGTAAAATGTGGGATCTTGAGTCCGCACGTTGTTCAAAGTTTGTTGCGTAGATGCCTAGTGCTTGCTTTGCCATTGCAGCTTGATATGAGTTTCGTGGTGACTGGTTATGTTCTCCGTATGGGATTGTTGAAGCACATATCCCGAGGATTGTGTATGTTGCAATTTCCATATGTGTACATTCAGGGGTTACCTCTTCAGGGCTTATGGCGACATAGGCGTTTTCCTCTTCTTCAGCGTCTAGATATTCAATTATGCCATTTTTAACAAGGTCATCCCAAGACCATTCTCCAGAAGCCATTTTGTCAACATGTTCTGGTTGAAGTTTTAGTATGCCATTATCAACTATTATGAGGGGTCGTCTGACCCTGCCTTGATCACAATTAACGTATATTTCTTCTCTCTCGTTGCGAATTTTTGAGAAATAGGCTGTGTTGACCTCTGTTGAGATTTCACCTCTTCTTCGTCTTTCTCTGAACTCCAGCATCAATTCATCAGGGAAAGTGCAGTACCCAACTATGTTTCCGTCAACAAAGACTTTTGCTCCTGAGAGTTTTAAGGTTGCATTTGCTTCAGTTGCAGGTACTACACCCGCGCTGTAGAGTATCTGCTTTATTTTCTCTGGGTTTACGCCTACTGAGATGCATGCTGACAGGGCTAGGTTTTTGACTAGCCCACAGTTTGAGCCTTCTGGTGTTTCGTTTGGGCATAGACGACCCCAGTGAGTTGGGTGCAGGTCTCTTGCTTCGAAGTTTGGTTGACTTCTGCTTAGTGGCGATTGTAATCTGCGTAAGTGGCTTAAAGTTGAAATGTGGTTTGTTCTATCTAGAAGTTGGGTTATACCAACTCTTCCTCTTCCCCAGTTTCCAGTTGCAAGGGCGTGCTGAAGCCTCTCGGTTATTATTCCTGGGCGGACTGCTACTGAAACGGTTATTATTGGTCCCTTTACGCCTATGCGTTCAAGCTGGTATTTCATGTCTCTGCAGAGGTTTCTGAAGGCTATTCTGAATAGGTCTGCAAGCAACGGACCTGCAAGTCTTAACCGTTTGTTTTTGAAATGGTCTTTATCATCTGTTTTTCTTCTTCCAAGTTTCAGTTCAATTGCCCTGCATGCCATTTCGCCTAGGAACAGGGCTTTATCTCTTCTGCTTTCGCTTGTTCTACCGATGTGTGGCAGAAAGTTTCTATCTATCACAGTTTTGGCTTTTTGTATGCGGTATTCTTCAACTTGACCGTGGGCGACGCGGTTTCCAATGAAGAGGATTGCGTCTTCTATCGTGTCTACGCCTATGGCTTTGTCAAATGAGGATTCCAACTGCCTCTGTATCTCTTCTTCTAGCGAAACTGTTTCAGCTATCTCCTTATCTGATTCTGAGCCTAAAGCGCGCATTAAAATTACGAACGGGATTAGTGTGGGTACGCCGGGTAGTGAGACATATACCGCTCCGTCGGACTTCAGTTTGAGCTCTATCCTTGCTCTGAAGCCGACTGTTGTTGAGAATATCTTTGCTTGGTATACTGGTTTTACTCCTTTTTCGTCTATGTCCACTATTATGCGGTTGGGTGCCAAGTCTTCCATGGCAACCATTGCCCGTTCTGAACCGTTTATTATGAAGTAGCCGCCTGGGTCGTTTGGGTCTTCTCCGCAGGCTATTAGCTCTTCTCTTGAGAGTTGTGATAGGAAGCATAATTTTGACTTCAGCATTACTGGGATGTTTCCGACATAAACGAGTTCCGTGTCTTGTTCCCTGTCGTCTATTACTGGGGTCATCTCAAGGGCTAGTGGTGCTGCATATGTTAGGCTGCGGAGCCTTGCTTCCATGGGTAGGATTTCGTGTTTCGTGCCGTCGACTTCTGTGACGTATGGGCTTGTGATTCTTGTGTGTGGATCTATTATCCAGATCTGTCCTAACTTCACTTTGTATGGGCATTCAGGGACATCTATTGAAATCTCACCGACCTCATCTATCACTTCTTGTATGCCGTGGTCTATGAACTCGTTGTAGGAGTCTAAATGTTGGCGGACTAGGCCTTTCTCCTTGAAGAAGGCCTTTAACAGGAGATGTATATCATCCTTTGATATTTCATCCAATCTTAACCATTCTCCCGCAATTTTACACTTAAACATACATACATGAAATTGTTTGATGCGGGTTTTTTCAAACTTTTGTTTTCCTCCAACTTGAAAAATTGGTTTTTCGAGCTTTGAAAGGGCTAAAAACGTAACTGCACACTTTCTAATAAACTTTACCATTCAAAAATCGCTGTTACCTGTTAATTTTGGGATCCTTTGTGCTTTTTGGAGAATGAAAGCAAAGCATACCTTTAACATCTTTGATTCCTTTGGTCGTCCCCATTGCCATAAGGTTTTTTCAAAGGCGCCGTGTTTTGGGTTTTGTTCTGCAGATTTTCCGTGTAATTTCGAATATGCCCTCTCTGGGTTTTTGATATTCAATGCTATTTGGAGCCAAATAGGTATACGAGAGAGAAATACTGATTTGGCTTGCGTATTTTTTATTATTTGTTAGCAGTATAGCTATATTTCAACCAAAAGTAAAGGAGGTGAAATACCATGAATTTCAAAATCATCAAATTCCTATTGGTGTTGGCTTTGTTCTGTTCCGCTGTTCTTGCTCCTATGATGATTTCAACTGACTTATATGCGGTCTCGTGTGGTGGTGATCCGGTAGGTGGCGGGCATCCGTGTGGTGGTGATCCGGTAGGTGGCGGGCATCCGTGTGGTGGTGATCCGGTAGGTGGCGGGCATCCATAAGGCATAAGTCAAATCGGTTAAACGAAAAGTTAAAAAAAGTCTATTGCACATAACATGTGAGGGTGTTCCATTGATTGAACGAGTGAGATCAAATAAGTACAAAAGATTATGCAGAACCCATGTCAGAGTACTGGAAGGGTTGGCACTATATGGTCCAAGAAACGTATCAAAGCTTTCAGCTCAACTTAATATGCCTCGCGGAGCAGTGCGCTACAGAATCAGCCATCTACGTTCCCATTTTTCTTTGCGTTTTCTGGGGAGTCTGTACCATACTTACATCGGGCTCAGAAAAGTTGTAGTTTTTGCAGAGTCAAAACCTGGGTATGAAGAATTGCTTTATGAATGTCTAAAATTCAATGATTATTGGCTTTATGTGAGTCAGTGCATTGCAACGCCTAAATGCATAGCGATATATGGAATTCCTTCAGGAAAAGAAAAGGAACTTGAGGAGTTTTTAAGGAAGCTCGAAGAATTAGATCAAGTGAGTAATGTTAGGTTTTTCTGGTCCACGTGTTTCCAGAATGTTAATGCGACAAGTGAGTGGTTCGACGGCACATCTGAAGAATGGGTCTTTCCGTGGGATTCATGGTTGAAAGAAGTGCTGGTGAAGAAAGGAGAACTGCCTTACACGCTCAAAGACCCTAGTGGTTATCCTCAAAGGGCGGATTGGATTGACATCATGATACTGAAAGAGTTGGAGAAAGACTGTGCAATTAGGTTGAAAGAAATAGCGAAAAAGCTTGGCATAAGTTTACAGAGAGTAAAATATCATTTTGAAAATCACGTCATTAAAGATAAAATGTTTGAAGGTCCTCAAATTCTAGCAGAGCACTATACGGGATTGTCAGCAGATACGTATTATTTCAGATTTGTTTTTAAGAATCATGAGAATTTCACGAAATTTGCTTGTTCATTAATAAAAAAGCCGTTTATCAGGGTGATGGGGAAAGTTTATGGTGAGAGCCAGCTGTTTGTTCAGGTGTATTTGCCGAGGCAACAGTTAAGAAATTTTATTGACACGCTTTCAAAATTGATCAGAGCTGGATTTCTGGACACTTATGAGTATTTCATTCAAGACTTAACTAAGACGGAGAGGGAAACGATCCCTTACCAGCTTTTCAAGGATAACCACTGGGTATATGAGCACAAGGTGTACCTAGAAAAACTACGGTCCATACAAATTGATTCATAATAATGGGTGCTCAACATCTTACCTTTTACAAATTTTGACATCTTCTAATTGAAAACAGAATAGAACGCGAGGCAACTGCAAAAATTATGCCACTCGGAGATGGTAACTTATGCTGAAGGAAAAAGGGAATCTGCGGGGGAGATGTCACTATTTTTTCTGTTTAGTTCGATTTGGATTCAGAATTAAGACTTGTCGTTCATAACAATTATGCGTCAGAAAGACCAATAAACAGAGGGTTCAGTGATAACATTGAAAAATAGACCAATGGCTCTGGTGGTTCTTGTGTTTCTAACCTTAATTGCTGCCAGTCTAGGCTTCAGTGTTCACGCTCAATTTTTTCCGGAATATGAAACGTATGTGCGTACCTGTCTGAATTCTGGGGTTTTGGGGAACTGGACTTACGTGGAAAAGCCTATGTTTCCAGTGTTTTTGAATGATTCTCAGGTGGAAATAGGTAAAAACTGGAGTGTGGTGTGTCCGCTTAGGGTGAATCATAGTTATCATGTTTATTGTTATGGTGAATGGGTAGATTGGGACTGGCAGCCTCAGACTGACTATGATGTTTATGTTTATGATCCGTTTGGTGAGATGGAAGGTTATCACACGGAGTCTGCTGGTTTTCCTGAACATTTGGGAACTACGGTGGACGAAGCCTTTTTTGTTCCGAAATTTTCGGGGAACTATACGTTTGTTGTGGAAAATGATCCTAGGGAGAGTAACAGTTCTCAGCAAGCAACTTTTATGGTAATTGAGAATGTTGAATGTAACGTTTGGCATGAGCATTATGTTAGAGGGAAAGAGAATGAGATGCCTGTTCTCGAGACGAGTTGGGCTTACGAGTTTGTCACTGAAAGTCAGCACGTTGAGGTTTTGGTTAGGGTTCCGGATAGTTTGGATATGTATGAGGCTAGGCTTTATTTGATGGCTGATCCGCAGGAAGATATGGGAAGCATTTTGAACGATGTTCCGTTTGCTTGGGAGCCTGGGCTTTACGGTGAAAGAGATGACGTGTTTGGCGGCTATAACCTGGAAAGCAGAGAATATAGGGGCTTAGCTTATGCGAGCTGTGAATTTCACGGTCAAGACATGTTCGTGAATTTCACTTCGCCGTATCCTGGGAAAAGTCTCTATCATCTGGTCTTGATAGGTGAGGTGGGCTCTGGAACGATAGAGTTTTTGGTTAAGACGGAGTTTGGTGATGCTTGTCTTAAGGCTTTAATTGTGCCTAGGCGAGTGTATTCGTATAACGATACTGTTGTTGCTTACGTTTCGAACTCAACAGATCTGAAGAATGTAACTTTGCAGTATTCAACTGATGGGTGGGAAAACGCGACTGCTTTGGAAATGGAGATTTTGAACAACAGAACTTGCAGGGCGGTTATTCCGGGACAGGCTGCTGGCACATTTGTCAGTTACAGGGTTGAAGCCAATGATGTTTTGGAAAATGTTCTTGTTGCCTGTGGAAACTATTCTGTGAAGTATCCTTCAATGCTGAACTTGACGGCGATTAGGGAAGCTGTCTATTTGGGTGAAAACATAACTGTTAAAGGTTGTTTGACTCCGTCTGCTGAAAGGCTTCCCATAACTGTTTGTTTCACGTCTGCAAACGAGAGCAAACAGATAGTGTGCTATACGCTTGTGAATGGCACTTTTGCTGCAAGCTTTAAACCTGAAACCATTGAAGCTTGGAAGGTTCAGGCGAAGTTTGGTGAGGATGAATTTCGATATGAAAGTTCAAGTTGTCAATTGATGATAAGGGTTGAGGAGCCGCCTTTTTTGGTGAAATATTCTCTTTACATAGGTGGCGGGATAGGTGCAGTAGCCGTAATAGGTGTGATAGTGTATTGGAAGAAGTCGAGAGGATGAAGCTTTTAACTTGGAATGGCGGAACGTTTTGATTGACTAGTGCAGGCTGTGGGGCTGTTTTGTGTTGGCTTCTTCGGTTTTCTTTGATGATGTTTGAGCGTGTGTGGACTGTTGCTCTCTGTGAGTCTCTACCCCCTTATGTATAGGTTGAATAGTGTTTTGAAGTGTGTTTCGGGATTCGGAGTTTGAGAATTGGTGGCTATAAGTGCGTTGTAATCCGGTGCGCGTCTGCTGATTGTGTGTGAATTCTTTTATTGTTCCTCCCTTTTTGTTAGATGGGTAAAGAATGATTTCAGAACCGACGAAACCAGAGTTTGAAGTGTTGATTGTCTGGCTTATCTTGAATGGGAAGGTAGAGAAAGCTCTGGAACTGCTTGCTGAACACTACAGTGTTGACGTGCCTAGGATAAAAGTTGGCTTACCGAAAGCCCATAAAAAGAAGGCTTTTGGATGCTACAACGCAAAAAAAGGGACCATTTTCGTTTTGAACAGTGACACACTTAGGGAACCATTCATCATTTTACACGAGTTTTATCATCATTTAAGAACAGCTTTGGATAAAAAACACAAGGGAACTGAAAAGTACGCGGATGAATTTGCAAAGGATTTCATTCAAGCATACAAGTCAAAGGTAGCTGAATTTTCGGGAAATAATTAATAAGAAAGATTTGAAAGTTCTGTTATTGTGTGCGGCGGTAGCCAAGCCAGGTCAAAGTTTCAAAGAGACGGCTTTAGGCGAAGGACTCAAGATCCTTTCCCGTAGGGGTTCGCCGGTTCGAATCCGGCCCGCCGCACCTTTTGTTGGGCAGGATTAGAGATAAATGCGGCGAAGTTGCTTAGTTTCTTGCAGCAACAACTATACCTGAAGGGTTCGAATGTGAGACGCAGAGGGTTGCCTCCCGGTCAAAAAGAAGTAAAGGAAGTCCCGTTACGTCATATAGGCGCGATTCCAAGATTTGATCCAAACACATGGCGTCTGGAAGTGTATGGAGAAGTAGAAAAGCCGATGACGTTCAGCCTTGAGGATCTAAAAGCAGAACCAAGCATTGTTAGTGTCTCTGACTTTCATTGTGTTGAGGGTTGGAGCATCTTGGACAACAAGTGGGAAGGCATTCCCTTCAGAAGAATCGTCGAAATCGTAAGGTCAAAGAAAACGCAAAATACGTAACGTTTGAATGCGATGATGGTTACACAACCTCTCTGCCTTTATCCAACCTGCTAGAAGACAAGGCTCTGCTGGCACACAAGCTAGATGACAAGCCGCTACCACTAGAAAGAGGCGGACCCTTACGTCTCATAGTACCTCAGAAATACGCATATAAGAGCCCCATGTGGCTTCGAAAAATAAAGTTCACTTCGACGCAGGAACTCGGCTACTGGGAATCAAGAGGATATAGCAACACTGCCGATTCATGGAAAGAGGAAGGATATACGAAATAGACACGTTCACACTATCCTCTATTGTTTATCGATTAGAAATCCGCCCGCCGCACTTTTGAGTCTTAAGATGGCTAGAACCTTGTTCTAGAATATGTTTCTGTTGTGGGTTAGCTTTATTAATGAGTTGGTCACTACCTTGTGGTCCCCGATTTCGATTCAGAGTTGAGTGCAAAATGGAAAAAGCAAGGCACAGGCGAAGCCGTACTGAAGTTATTGTTGACCTTCTTAGTGAAGCTTTAGGTGGTGCGAACAAGACCAGGCTTATGTATCGCTGTAATTTGAATTTTGCACGATTCAACCGTTACTTGCGAGAGTTGTTAGACGCTGGCGTAGTTGAGCGCATAAACCCAAATCCCACGGGCATAACCATTTACAAAACAACCGACAAGGGACGCGAGTTGCTTAGAATTTTGCGTAAAGCCAACGAGTTCATGTCTATTTGATTTTGTTTATTGCTATTTCGCGTATTTTCTTGTCTATGCGAATTTCGAGTTCCAAGCTTGTGTCTGTCAGGTTTGTTACGCGTGTAGACTGGATCATAAGTGTTTTTTGCGGCGGAATTATTATCGTGCCCACTGCTGCTGTTGTTTGCTCTTGCGTTTCTTTTTGGTTTATCAAGAGCGTTTTCCAGTTTTGACTTAGTCTTATCTGATTAGTTGCACGATTATGCTGGACCAGGTTTTTTTCTGTCAGTAAAGCGATTACTTGTCGGAACCTTTTTTGCGGAATTTTTAGTGTTTTTGCCGTTTCATCTATGTTGTGCCATACGTTGTCGCTCAATAAGCTCAGAAAGCTTTGCAGTTTTGTAGACAATTTACGTAAACCTTCTATTTGCTAGAAGGTATTTGTTGGTATCGTTTTGTTGTTTTATAACTGTTGAGAACTTTTGGGCTAGACAACTGGTCTAGTTTCGGATATGTACTGTTTTCGTATAGGCCTTTGGTCTAGACTTTTGTTCCATTGGTTTATATGTCCAAGTTCTGATATAACCATCTTTTAAGCTTTAGCTGAGCTAAATAAAGCGAAGTAGGTATTGTATGGTTCGGGTGTGATTTGGTGCTTAGGTTGCGTGGTCGTGGTCGTAGGTCTCAGGTTGAGATTATGTATGTCATTCTTAAGGTTTGCTTGGATGGTACTGCGTCCAAAACCAAAATTGTTTATGACGCTAATTTGAACTTCACACGCTTGAAAAAATATCTAAGCTTGCTTTTGAACATGGGCTATCTGTTTGAGGAAAACAATCCTAACAAAAGAGTTGTTTACCGGACAACTAAGGCTGGAAGGCTCTTTATTAGGAGTTTTTCGTGGAAGCGGCGGGCTACACGCAATAAACGTTAGATCTTGAAGGTTGAGCAACAACGTATAGAACAAAGGTCTATACCATATTTTCAGACCATAAGGTTCGAACTCTAACGTTCTTTGGAATTTAAAATGAGGTTGAATGACACTGAAGATTGGGTAGACAAATATTTGGCTTACACTATCGAGCCGGTTAGGCCTGTCTAGCCCGTGCCGAGTGTGGGGCACGTTAAACATTCCCAAGGGAGAAAAGGAGGATGATAAAATGGAAACTGAAAAGATAATGGCAACATTTGCAATACTCATGATGGCGTTAGGAGGAGCAGGATTCGCCTATGCTCACTGGAGTAAAACCCTATACATAACTGGCGTAGTAACCACTGGCGAGATTAACGTGATGTTTTCAAACGCTTGGACCAACGATGAAGGCAACAGTAATGATCCTGGCTTAAAAAATGCTGAGTATATCAACGTAACTGTGGGCGAGTATTGGGATAAATACGCTATTACCGGTGACTATGGTCGTTATGACGAGAACATTGCCGATACTACTGCGGAGATTTCAACTGTTGAAGAAGAAAACGACACGCTCACGATAACCATGAACGGTGCCTATCCATCATATGCGCCTGAAATAGTCTTTTTGGTTGGCAACGACGGCGACATACCTGTTTTCATGAACGACCTTATAATATCTTACGACGGACAGACAGGTGATCCTGCTGCCAAGCAATTAGATCTAGATGGACTAGAGCTGATTGCATGGGAAGTTACGCTAAACGACAACCATGTGAACGGAAGCTCAAAGGGTACATACACTGGTTTGCCTTTCACTGTGGATGAGACTGATGAAGGCCTCGACTGTTTCAATGACCTAATAGATTGTCTAAAGGACCAACAAATCGATGGCGGCGATCATCTTGACATACACCTAATCTTCCACATTGAGCAGTGGATATCAAAAGGTTGCCACATGGAGTTTGGTATGACTGCAACATTTACACAGTGGAACCTGTAGACTAAACCTACGCCGCTAGAAGTCGTCGAGATTCGTCAATAATCTGCGGCATGCGCCAAAAGGCGAAACACTTGATCTTACTATAAGCTTAGTTGCGATAAATTGGAATGAGTACTACCTGTCGCAAAAATAACCAAACTTCATTCCCTCTTTTATTGAGTTTGTAACGTTTGCCTTTATGGAACGATAAACATGAAGTACATACTCCCAATCCCCATCCTAACCATAATCGTTTACATACTCACAACTCTAATCGTCCCATACATCTTCAGGGGCGAAACAATATTTTCTATGGATGTAGCCTTATGGACGATTGTAATAGTTACAGCCCTATTCTTTGCAAAATATCAGCAAGTCAAAATGTGGCAAACCAGCAAAACCATAATCCAATTCGCTGCAGCAATCGCAACACTCCAAATATTCCTCGTTGCATTCACAAGCTTTTTCATGGGCTTCGGCAAGAACGCAAACGTTTGGACTCCATCAGCCCTAGCCATCTACTTCCCATATCTGCTAGTACCGTTCCTCGCATTGGAACTCTCACGTGCCTACCTAACCCAGACAACCGGCAAACACAAACCAACCCTCACATTGTTACTCATTAGCATATTCTACACGCTAATAGCAACAACCACGTCAAGATATACAAGCCTAACAACACCCCTCGCAATATCCAAATTCCTCATCGAAACCTTCACTCCAACCCTGGCGATAAGCCTACTTGCAACATACTTCGCATACCTAGGCGGATTCACAGCAAACCTAACTTATATGGCAATACCAGCATTTTTCACATGGTTCAGCCCGATCCTACCTAATCCACCATGGTCAGTCCAATCCCTGATAACTCTAATCGCAACAACAATAGGCTTCCTAATCCTAGACCAAACAATAAAACCACCTTCAACAAAACGAATCCAAAGAATCCTCAAAAAACAAAAAAGTCAACTACCATACTGGACTGCTATCGCATTAATAGGCTTAGTAGTCGTCTGGTCGTCAGTAGGCTTGCTAGGGTTTACACCAAGCGTGATCGCCAGCGGTAGCATGGCTCCGACACTAAACCCAGGTGACGTAGCCATTATTATATCAGTACCGCCACGAACAATAAGAATCGGCGACGTAATCCAATACTATACCGCAGACATGATGATAATACACCGCGTAATCGATACCTACAGGGCAGGCGGCACACGCTGGTTCATAACAAAAGGCGACGCAAACACTGAACCAGACGACCCCGTAAACCAAAACCAAGTGATAGGCAAATCAGTTTTCACAATTCCTCAGCTAGGATGGGCAAGCGTAGCCCTCAAAGACTTAGCAGCCAACACATTCACATTTCTAACAACAACGCTACGACAAACACTGACAACAGCATGGACGTTGATAACAACAAACTTGGTCTACACATCATCCGCCTTAGCCTTCGCGTCATACGCATACTTACTCTCAACATATAAAAACTACAGAAAAAGAGGAAAAACCCAAAATGAATAAAAAAGTACAAGCAACATTCGCAACCCTACTATTCGCACTCACACTGGAAAGCAAAACTTTGGAAACATAATTCAACAGCATAAAAATAGGTCGCAGAACAGACATGAAAAAACCGGAAAAAACCATAATCTTGCTTACACTCTTCACAATCTTAACTCTCATCTCAATCATAACCGTCTACGCAGTACACCAAAATCCAACACAAGAAACCACAACAAACACGTTATGCACATACACAAGCATAGCCACATACTATTTCACAGCAATCTTGGAACCGAACACAATATACGACAACAAAACAACACTAGAACCGAACGAAGGCACACTCTATACGAAAATCACAAAACAAATCAACATAAGCCTCACATATACGTTCCGAGCAAATCTGCCCACAGAAACCACAATAACCTATAGCCTAACACAAACCTTGAAAACAGCAGCATTGCAATACGAAACTAACTCAACAACACAAACAACAACAAACCAAACACAAATCCAAATAACCATACCACCAGTCAACAAAAACGCATTACAAGCAATAAAATCCACAATCGAATCAGAAACCGGAGCCAGCTCATCAACCTATGTGGTCGAAATAACACCAACATTCGCAATAAACGCAAACACAACCGCCGGACCAATTCATCAAATCTTCACACCAACACTCCTAATAAACTTCAAACACACAGACCAAGGCAACATAATCACAATAGAAAACCTACGCCAAACAAAAACAGACGCAATAACAGAAAACCAAACAATAACCCGCCACGACATGATAAACCAACGCTACGCCTCATACATCCTAATCACAATGTCCATAGCTGGACTAGTCTTCTCCACACGCTTCTACATAAAAACCAAGCCAAGAACAAAGAAAATGTCACTAGGCAAAATACTTGCACCATACAAAGACTTAATAATCGAGGCCCATGAACCGCCGAAAATGTCACCAGAAACCACGACAATAAACGTTGAAACCGTACAAGAACTGGCGAGAACAGCGGAAATCCTAGCGAAACCGATGATCCTGACACGAAAACCAGAACCTACACTGACAATAATAGATCAAAACATCGTATACAAACATAAACCTCAATAATTAGTCTCTTCTAAAGCAGCTTTGTGGACCGGGCGGATTTGAATCTGCAGCCTCCACGTTACCAACGCAGGTCAGCCCGTGCTAGAAAGAGGAGTTGTCCTGCTTTTTCTTGTTTTTTCTCCATAATGAGTGTGTTCGCCATATGTCAATAAAATATATATAGTGTTTATGGACTCTATATCAATTGTGGCTGCTATGACAACTATTTCAATTACGGAAGAAACGCAAACTGAGCTTAGAAAAATCAAGGGGCAGCTTATGGCTTCCGATGGAAAGGAGAGGAGCTTCGATGACGTGATAATGGAATTGATAAAAGATTGGAAGGTTAGGAGGTCTGTCCATGAATGTTGATTGGGAATACTTGAATGAGATTCTCGATGCAAAACTTTACCAAATGGAGAAAGAGGCACAAAAGAAGGAATGAGCAGTGGACCGCGCGCGCTTCTGACGTAAGCGCAAAAGGTAAAAAGAACATAACACATTACATGAGACTTGCAGGTGTATCTTGTATGCAAGAATATGTATTCTTGGGCATAGTTTTGACGTTAAGCTTGTTGATTTTCTGGATAAATAGAAAGAGAAACGCTTGGGACGTTATGTTTTTTAACACAACTTTGGCTATTGTTGTACTATTTATGGTCGGGTTGTTAGAAAATAGTGTATGGGATAAAGTGGTCTATGCTTTAGGCGCAGTGGCAGTAGGTTCAGGAATCGCAGCTATTCTTGAAGAAATAAGAGTAAAGTCCTAAGAAAAAAGAAGGAATAAGTCATGTTGTAGATTAGTTGAACAGGTCGTTAGAAACGTTTATTAAGACTCCAGATACCGCAAAACTCGTGACGAAAAATGGGAAGGAAATCAAACACAAGCCCAAGTAAGAAAAAAGACGGTTTAGAATTCACGATATGGCCAGATGATATTTTCTTGTATGAGGTTTTAGTCCGTACAAGACTAACCTAAGACTTAAACAGCAACCGCAGTGTCAGAAGAGCTGACTCAGGTAGACTTTGAAATCGAATAAGCCAAAAGAAGTAAACCTCACTTCCACTTTTTTCTTTTTCATCAGACCTAAAAGAGGGGTATCTCCGCGCGCCCGCAATGTTTGGAAGCTGTTAGCAACAATATATGATGCTGAAGCTGAAACAAAAGAAGACTTGGCAAAAGCAATTGAGTACTGCAAAAAAGCAAGTAGTTTAGATCCATCCAATGCCGAGA
>Ga0209636_10001888_pt1 | contig 21211 bp, 24 predicted proteins | sample DeeMarSWOR152_54_FD_187464 | JGI IMG/M metagenome (GOLD analysis project Ga0209636, IMG submission 187464) | Marine sediment microbial communities from White Oak River estuary, North Carolina - WOR-1-52-54 (SPAdes) (version 2) | ecosystem: Environmental > Aquatic > Marine > Intertidal zone >...
AAGGGTCTTGCCAGACAAGCTGAGAGGAGGTGCATGGCCGTCGCCAGTTCGTGCCGTGAGGTGTCCTGTTAAGTCAGGCAACGATCGAGACCCACACCCTCTGTTGCCACTGAGGAAAAATTCCAATGGGCACTCTGAGGGGACTGCCGCCGATAAGGCGGAGGAAGGAGTGGGCCACGGCAGGTCAGTATGCCCCGAATCCCCCGGGCCACACGCGAGCTGCAATGGTAGGGACAATGGGTCCCGACCCCGAAAGGGGAAGGCAATCCCCAAACCCTGCCTCAGTTGGGATCGAGGGCTGTAACCCGCCCTCGTGAACATGGAATCCCTAGTAATCGCGTGTCACTAACGCGCGGTGAATACGTCCCTGCTCCTTGCACACACCGCCCGTCGTTCCACTCGAGTGAAGGTAGGGTGAGGCGTGGTCCTTTGTGGCTGCGTCGAATCTTATTTTCGCGAGAGGGGAAAAGTCGTAACAAGGTGGCCGTAGGGGAACCTGCGGCCGGATCACCTCCTAAGAAAAAATTGGCCTATACGGCTGGAATGGAGAAAAAGCGCCAAGCCCATAAAATCGATTCTTTTTTCTTCTTATTGCTGCGACTAGCCTGTTTTCGCGACAGAACATGCGTATTTATTATCCGCTGCTAGTTACAGCCTCATCTAAGAAGTTGCGCTATTAAAAAGCTAAGACCTGCAAGTGAAAGAATGTCTAAAAGTCGCGGAAATGGGTGCTTACTTTGTTGCGAAACTTCTCTAATTGATAGATTTATCTCGGATAGTGTTAGGTTAAGCAATGATGCATCCACATTTTTTATACGGGCACATGACTTGACAAAATAATCTAAAACCTCCGATACATTTTGTTCACCTAATCTGACTTTATTCGCCCTTTGTAGTGACTGCAAGTTTTCAAGGGAATGATCAAAATTGAATGTAATAGAGACAAGGTTTTTTCTCACTTCTGACAAAACTTCGACTGATTTATCATCTTGGTTAGAGATCAATATGAAACCTGGGACTTCTACTATAGTCACGAAGGAACCTACAATAAGAAAGACGTTTATAGTAGCTAAATCTCGCAAATCTGGTTTCCATGAGCTCAAAAGAAAGTAAGCAGTAAGTAATGTCAAATAAAAGGTAACTAGATGCAATAGTAGGAGAAAGGAAAGAGGTCTTTCACGTGTTGTCTTCTGCTGCGCCACACGGTTTGCAGCTAAAAGAACCATAATTGAATATAAGACTATGAATGCCCATACTAGCGTTATTCCATAAGCATCAAGGATCATGAAGCCCTTGTTCCCATTTCTTTATTAATTCAGAAAATTCAGGTATATCTTCAAAACCGATAAGGTCCAAAATTTCTGCTCTCTGATAAACACGTTCTCTGCCCATTTTTATTCCAGTTACGTAACCTTTTTCCAATATAGGGTTTATGAATTTGTTAAGATTGCCTTGTTCAATATTAAGTGCTTTAGACAATTCCGATGAATTCATTTTCTCTTTGGTAAGATGAAGTATTGCTGCTTTAATTGTTGATCTGCCTATAAGATTATGCAAGTCTCGCTTAATCACTTCAATGTCTCTTAAGGTAAGTATCCTGTTGATATTATGAGTGTCGCTCTTTATCCTCTCTATGTCATTTCGTATGTCTCTGATATCTCCCTTAATTGCTTCGATATCATCGCTGGGCTTAGGAGATTCTGGCAATCTCTGCACCTCCTAAAAGATTTGCTCGCAAATTTGTTTTCCTTCCTTCTCAGTTGTTCTTATAAGTCCTTCCCGTCGGAGAATACTCAGATAAGAATGCACATATCCTACATCTTTCTGGAGTGCGTTAGCAATGTCTTTGATTGTCTTGGTTCCATCGCACATGTTGTAGATCTGCTGTTTTACTGTTCCTTCTTTAAGTAACTGTGTCTTCTTTTCTTCTAATTTGTCTTGATTCGTCAGAACAAGAATAGCCTTTATTTCTTCCATAGTTCTTCTAATAGAATTCAGAATGTCTTTCTCACTTTCCTCAGGCATTGGGTTCACCTTGAGTTTGACTTGTTTGATTTTTTCCACCTTCGCCTTCTTTCTGGCTCTCTCCCTTGCGCAATTCGTGTAATAACACCCTTATATGGTTAGGCGTCTTACCAAGCATGTCCGCTATCTGTTTGGGCTGGAATCCAAATGATGAAAGTATTAAAACTTGGTTCTTCAACTGCTTGCCTTCGAGTGCATTCAATGCAAGTAGCTTGATTATAGCGTCCATTTTATCTGAGAGTACTTTGAATTGTTGTGCATCCACTTTTACTCACTTTTTTTCTTTTCCTCTTCCTGACTTTTAACGATTGTATCTAGCTTCACTTGCGATGGTTCTCCGCCTTCTTCGACTGCAGGCAACTTTACTAGATCAATCCAACTAGGTGGCACATAATCCAATATTCGCTTAGGGGGTCTCCCTCTGCTGTACTCGATTAATTCTGCCGCAACACCAGCTGCAAGGAAATTTGAGACTGTCATTACTGTCACGCCTGTCTCCTCAGCAAGGTCTTTAGGCATCCGTATGCCGTCCATTAGCACCCACATTTTCTTCCTTTCATTAGTAGGGGCAATTTTAGAGAGTTCGTTTTCAACTAAGGACGCGTTGGCAAGCGTCAAAATTCTTGATATTTTTCGCAATTCTCTCAAAGTAGCTTCACTGTTCATTTAATCTCTCCTGTTTAGTTTCAATAGCGGGTTTGGATTCGCTAGATTGTACGAGAAGTTTGATCTGAGGTATTTCAATCCCGAAATCCTCTAGTTCAAAAGATTTCTTGTATCTTTCACCGCCTCGAACTTTAAGCGCCTCTACTATACCTTGACGCGCCCATGACGCCCAATATCTTCTGACTGTAGTATCACTCGTCCCTGCAGCCTTCGCGATTTCCAAACTCCCTTTATCTCCGTCGCTAAGATGATAAATTAGACGTTTTTGTTCAGTATCTAAGGTGGTTACCAGCACAGTCTTCACTTCTTTTGCGCCAGCAAATTTAATCCATTTGAGAATTTCTTTCAAAATTGCTATCTGCTCATCCATTTTCTGCTCCTCTTTTTTCAGGCTCCAAAGTTTTTTGGATTATACTTTGTTGAGAAGTGTCAGGTATGTGCGGTAGGCCTTGAGAGGTTGACGCTATTGTTTGCGAAGTCTTGGCTCGCTTTTTAAGCGTGCCTATATCAATCCCCAGTTCCTGTAATGTGAATAAGGCTTTATGACTCGAGTTGTATTGGTCTGGCGGGGAGGCTAGTCCCGCTTGGACAAACTCAGCGAGCCACCTACTTATAGTTGTTTGAGGTATGCCGGTATCTGCTTCGATTTTTACTTGGCTTATTTTTCCATCAAGTTTATTGTAAATTAGTGCCTTTTCGTAAGTATTCAGGGTATCTTTAGCAACCATTTTTGAAGCTGCCGCAGCGGAAATGCGCAAATATGCTCGAATGTCGTTAAGAAGTTTTTCCATTTCACTCATCATTCTTCACTTTCTTTTCTTGAATGGTAGATGATGTTTTAGCTGCAGAATGTGGCATTGGAGGCACGGTAAGTCCCACTTCTTCAAGTGAGCAAATCCTTTGGTACCGCCCCTGATAGGTGGGGGAGGGTTCTACAATTCCAACTTTACTCCACTTTCTCCAATAAGCTGCGACAGTTGCATTGCTGCCAATTCCTGCGGCACTAGCAACTTCCCTTGTGCCACGGGTACCATCCGAAAGCTCATAAATCAGCATTTCAGTCTCAGTTTTCAAAGTCTGACTTAGAACATTTCTCAGCTGTTGCATTCCAGCAAATCTAGACCATTTCAAAAGCTCTTTTAATGTCGACGCGATTTCTTTAAGTGCTTGTTCACTCAGTCTAAACACCTTCTGGTGCCATCTATCAAGACTCACTGCCGGTATTTAAGTGTAGTTTCATGTCTAGTAAGAATGCTTAGTATTTAAGAATATACCCCAAGTAGATATTTCAAACTAAACAACAATCTTCATCTCGAATAACCTGTGTGAATCCTATCATTCTCGGTTCTCTTTTGGAGCGCCTGAAAGTGCTAAACCGTGCTGAATCATGCTAATCATATTTGTATCATATAGTGAACGAGGTCTAGAGAAGCGCTGCACACACAGTCACACAAGATTTCCCACTTGAAATAATCCTTTCTTTCCATTTATGACTTGATGTTCTAAAAATCATAACTTCTCAAGATTATTCAATAAAAACGCTGACTCCAAACTAGCCCACAACACACTCTTTTCACCAGGCGACGCAGGCCATCCTCCATCCACATTACGCGAAGAAACAATAAAATCAACCGCCTTGCCAAACCTTGCATCATCTTCTCTAACTCCCACGTCATAAAGAAACGCAAGTATATTCAAAGTCGTGTCAAGATTAGGCTTATCCCTTGGAAATCCTCCATTCTCCGCTTGTTCCTCACAAGCTATTCTCCTCTTCATTTCTTTTGTCTCAATCTTAACGTTAAAACGAGCGTTCCGCAACGCTCTAATCATAACAGATTGTCCTTCAATGCCCTCTCGATTCTCCCAGAAACGCTTTCGAACAAAAAGTGCCGCATCATCAAAAGCCGGAGTCGTAATACAAACCCCTACCTTAAACAACGCTTTAACCACAGTAGCTGTAATCCAACCCCAAACAACTCCAGGCTTCATCCATGGTACACCAGTATCCACTATTTCCGAAAAACCACTTTCCTTCTCTTGATGTGCAAAGAGAAACTCAACAGCCTTATTCACTGCCTTGTGCCGAGGCGAAACCCCAACATCAGACAACCCAATCAAAGCATTCGCCGTCAAAGAAATCATACTCGGCTCTTTCCCATTAATCCCCCAACCGCCATCAACATTTTGAGAACACAAAAGATAATCCCTAAACTTGTAGGCAACATCCTTCATATCAAGTTCAAGAAGATGCGACATAAGAAAACCATTATTCGCGTTGGATTCCTCACCGTACGAAGTTGCGATTCCTCCACTTTTATCTTGCAAGCTTAACACAAATTTCCTAAGCTTCTTCAACACAATCACGAATGAGTAATTATGTTAAGATTCTTAAGTTATTCTCAAACTATGCAAAAGAGTAACAAACCAAAAAAAAGGAGAAAAGCGATGCTAAAGCTTAATCTCGAAACAAAGACGTTCCACAAGTTCCTTGTAACGGTTTCGAATAGTAACTTCGGTGACCTGCGCAATTTCAGCGATCTCTCTTTGTGTTTTTCTTTCGCCAGTCAGCACAGAGGCTATATAAGTAGCAGCTGCCGCGATTCCAGTCGGACCGCGCCCCGATGTCAACCTTAACTCCTTTGCGGTTTCAAGAATCTTATGCGCAATTTCTTCCACTTTACCCGGCATTGTAAGTTGATTAGAAAATTTTGTGATACATCGACTCGGTTTTAACGGCGGAATAAAATAATCCAACTCTTTTACAAGGAAACGGTAACTACGGCCTACTTCCTTTTTGTTGATATTTGATGCTTGGGCAATTTCTTCTAACGTTCGCGGAAGCCCACATTGCCTACAAGCTACATATATTGCAGCAGCGGTTACGCCTTGAATCGATCTTCCACGTATAAGACGCTCTTTAACGGCTTTTCTGTAAATTACCGAAGCTGTTTCCACGATGTTTTTGGGTAAACTCAGCGTGTTGGAGATTTTCGAAACTTCTGAAAGCGCGAAAGCGAGGTTTCGTTCTGTGGCATCTGAAACTCGAATACGTCTTTGCCATTTGCGGAGTCGGTAAACCTGTGCTTTTTGGCCTGGGCTGAGCCGTTTGCCATAAATGTCACGATCGTGCCAGTCGATCATTGTAGATAAACCTTTATCGTGTATCGTATAAGTCATCGGAGCACCTACACGAGTTCGTTTGGCTCGTTGCTCGTTGTCAAATGCACGCCATTCTGGGCCTCTGTCGGCAAGTTTTGTGGCTACAACGAAGCCACAATCCATGCAGACAATCTCACCCGCGTCATAGTCGCGAATTAGTTTTTCGCTCCCACATTCTGGGCATCTATTGATTCTCACTTGCGCAGTGGGTAAAGATGTGGAATCCTCTTTCTCCATTATTTTCTTTTCTCCTTTCCTCTTTTAGCGGATCTTGAAGAGGGGATGACGTAGAGAATTTGATTGACTAATGAGTTTGGATTATCCAATCCGATTTTTACAGCGATATACGGCGACGAAATTGGGCCAAACATGTCAAAAACTGCTCCAATTTGTTTGAGCTTTTCGTTAACAACTTGCTCACCAATTTTTGGAAGCCTTTCTGACTTTAGAATCACGTTTCGGCTTGGGGTCACGTGAAGGACACGTCCTAACCTCTGCAAATTTTTTCTGTCTCCCCGTGGCAAAATACGAGATGCTTCCAAAGGGTTTCGATTTATTTAAATGTTTCTGAACCGAAAAGCTTAAAAACCTTTATTGTTGTTTGGACAACCTTCTTTTCCATTTTTGGTATAAATTTTGGCACATTTTTTGGTGCTCTTTCTGATTTGTTTTTGTCCAGTGTGGATTTTGGTTGACTAAAGGGTGTGGTGTGTGCAGGTGGATGATTGACTTGTAAGTGGACATTTTCTGGAGAGAAGTTTTTATGGTGCTTCGGATAATTTTTGTGTGTGAACAAAAATGAGTGAAACGATTAAGAAAAGGATTCGAAAGGCTATTGAAGAGATACGGCCGAATTTGCAAGCTGACGGTGGAGACATTGAACTTGTGGATGTAAAGGACGGGGTTGTCAAGGTTAGATTAAAGGGCGCATGTGCGGGTTGTCCAATGTCTGCAATGACAATGCAGTGGGGTGTCGAAAACTTTCTGAAAAAGAAGATTCCCGAAGTAACTAAGGTTGAAGCGGTATAAATAAAAGAGTGCTTGGCAGTTTCACGATTTTAATTCAAGTGAAACCCTATTTTTCTTAAACTCTCAAGAATTTCTGAAACTGCTTTTTCGGGGGGAAAATCTAAGGTTTCGCATTTGAAGTTTACGAATGGTACTTGGTTTTTATAGTATTCTAATAGGGGTTGTGTTTGTTTTTCGTAGACTTTTATTCTCTCTTTAATCACTTTTTCAGTATCATCTTCGCGTTGGTAAAGCTTGCTACCACATTTGTCGCATATCCCTTCTTTTTTGGGTTTTAAGAATAGTACATTGTATACTGCACCGCAATTTCTGCATATTCTTCTACTTGAAAGCCTTTCGATGATTATCCATTCTGGCACTTGCAGGTTGATGATAGCATCTATTTTCGCGATTTTTTCTAAAGCTTTGGCTTGTGGGATTGTTCTAGGAAAGCCGTCGAGAATGAAGCCTTTTTTGCAATCTTTTTGGCTTATTTTTTCTTTTAAAACCTCTATCACAATTTCATCTGGAACAAGTTGGCCGCTTTTCAGATGTTTTTCAACTTTTTTGCCTAAGAGAGTTTCTTGCTTTATTGCTTCTCTGAAGATGTCGCCCATGGCGATTGCTTTGGTTCCAAGTTTTGCTTCCAGTCTTGAAGCGTATGTTCCTTTTCCCGAGCCTGGTGGACCGAAGATTATAAGGTTGAGGTTCATGTTTAGTGCGCTCGTTGTTTTTGTGGTTTTGATGTAAGCTTTAAAAGGCTTAACTTTTTCTTTTCTTAAGCGTTTAGTATGTTGTAGGAGAGGTTTGCTTGGTTACTAAATTTAAGGTTGTGTCCGTTGGCGTGGTTGAAAGTGTTAATGAATTGTCACGGATAAGGGTTTTTTCTGAATTTTGTGACGGAATTTATCGGTTGAAGGATTTTTCGCATGTAATTATTCTCTACTGGTTTCATAAAAGAGATAACAAGGATGAGCGGCATGTTTTACGTGTTGTTCCTAAACGACATCAGGCACGTCAAGAGGTCGGTGTTTTTGCATCTCGGAGCCCGAGCCGTCCAAATCCTATTGGTTTATGTGTAGTTAAGCTTGTGAAGGTTGAGGGTTGTGTTTTGACTGTGGGGGGTCTTGATGCATTGGAGGGCTCGCCGATTATTGATATTAAACCGTATTTGCCGCGTGCAGATTTTGTTCCTGATGTGCGTGTTCCAGAATGGACAAGTCATGGTCCGCCAACATAATAGAGAAATGATGCGTACCTATGTTTTTAGAAGTTTTACGTGTCTGTGTGCGCACGTATCTCTCTAGACCTCGTTCACTATATGATCCAAATAGGCTCCAAATACGATACAAATATACCGAGAGAATGCGCTTCTACTAATTTGTTTTAACCATTTTTGGCGTTCCCCTTGTAGAAAATTCCAAAGTGTGTAGTTTTTAGTCTCTTTTTTTATCCTGTTACGCCATGTTTGCGTAGTTTTTCCTTTAGGGTAATCCAATCTATCCAACAGACTTGAATCTCTTCTTTTGTTTTTTGTTCTTTAACTCCGTCTTCAGAGACGGACATATTTTCTTGTGTGGTCAAAGCATCACCTCCAAATAGAGTCAAATGATGTGGGACGCAATGCGCACCATGCAGGGGCAAAATATGATTGGTTTGATACGCATCTCGAATGTTCTCAGCATCACTTATAAAATTTTTCTTATGTTTAGATGTTAAGTATATATATTTATTTATTTAGTAAGATTGCTTGCGTAGGGAGCGACATTTTTATTTCATCTTTTTCGAAAGCTTCTACTATAGCAAAGTTGATCTTCTGTTGAATTTCTAAATACTTGGAATAGTCTGCTGTTTTCATGTAATACACAGCTTCGAAGATAAGGCCAAAGTCCCCAAACTTTCTAAAATACACCATATCCAGCTCTACTAATTCCATACTTTCTATTATTTTTGATATCATGTTCGGGATTTTTCGGAGTTTTTCAAGTGGTGTATCATAGGCTACGCTGACTGTGAAGTTTACTCTCCTTTTTTTCAGTTTCTTAAAGTTTCTAACGTTTGCTGTTGCAAGTTCCTTGTTTGCTATAACAAGTTCTTCTCCCTGTAACAGTTGTACTCTTGTCGACTTCATTCCTATTTTTTTAACAGTTCCTGCATAGTCGCCTATGACAATGAAATCTCCAATCTCGAACGGTCTGTCAAAATAGATAGAAAACGCACTGAAAGCGTCACTTAGAATGTTTTGCAATGCCAAGGCAATAGCTATACCACCAACGCCGAGACCGACAACTACACCTGAAAGATCGATTTTAAATGTGACCAGAATTGCTAAAAACGCAAAGATATAGACAGTTGCCTGCATGAGCTTCTTCAAAATAAAGAGGATATGATTGCTTACTTTTTTCCCACGCTTCGCGCTTTTTTCGGCGTACCAACTAACAAGTACATTAGCAACTCTAGTTATCATAAAGGTAATCGCCAAGATCTCAGCGACCGTAAATAGTGCTGCTAAGAGCTCTGAGTATTGTTCAAGCAACGTGAAGGACTCCAAGCCATAATATGCGCCGATAAATATGGCAAACAAAAAAACTGGGGCCTTAATATTACGCAGTATCTCGTCATCTAGCTTGGTTTTTGTCTTTTTTGCCCATTTCGTCAGATATCTTTCAAAAATTGAGTACCCAATCCAGCAAATAATAATAGCAACAGTAAAAATGATTATCGCGGCAATAATTTCGCTGGCTAACTGATCTAGATTAAAGTAATCACGCAGTAACTCTGCAAGACTTGCCATTATCATGTTCATTTTTGAAATCATCTAACCATCCAGCCTCATCATCAACCTTCCGTTTAAACATCTTTCCCAAATTCTTTCGATTTTTGGCTTGGTGATATTTAAAGTATATTTCGTCGTCGATTATCCCTAATATCTCTATCTTGCCAGTTTTATGCGACATAATGTATTTGAACCGTTTGCTATGTCCATTGCATCTCTCTTTAGCCTTTTCCACAATCTGAACGCCTTTGCATATTGGTACTTGGAAGTAATGTTTAACTCTCTTGACAGGTCTACATTGAAACACATAGTATGGATTAACACCGATACCCACAAGCTTGTTCTGCAGAGTAGCAAGAATAGTATCGTCGTCATTAACACCTTTAAGCAACACCGTTTGGTTGCTCAGAACTATGCCAGCTTTTATCAGATTATTAACAGCCTTGATTGATTGTTTAGTTATTTCCCTTGGATGATTAAACTGAGTAACAACATACAACCTTCTATTAGAATAAGAATGCTTTTCCAATGCGGCTAGCAATTTGTCATCCTCAAACCTTGAAGGAAACGTAACTGGTGCTCTGCTACCAAATCTTATGAAATCAAGATGTGGTATAGTCGATAGTGTTGAAAGAAACTTCTTTATAATTTCATTAGAAAGCACAAGGGGATCACCACCGCTAACGAGAACATTGTTAATCCCCTCATGTTGCCTTATGTAGTCAGCTGCGTCTTCAAAGCGTTCCACTATCTCCTTACTTGGCAGTCCAATAAGCCGTTTTCTGAAACAATGTCTACAATATGTTGCGCATCGATTTGTAGCCAATATCAGCGCGGTTTCGCGGTATTTATGTTGAAGACCGACTAGTTTTGTGTTTTCTGCTTCGCCACTTGTGTCGTAAGAACCTTCAAGGTTAAATTCTTGGAATGAAGGTATAGCCATCTTTTTTATTGGGTCTTGAGAGTCACCCCAATTTATAAGCGACAAGTAGTAAGGAGTAACACACATCGGATGCCTTTGCGTAATTTGTTTCAGCATCCTCTCTTCTTTGGACGACAAATCAATGTAGCTCTTAAGCTGCTCGACTGAGCAAATACTATTCTTCATTCATTTGTCCCCTTCGCTGAATACTTTTATGCGCATGTCTGCTTGCTATCCAAAAGAACAGAGCTAATACTATGCTAATCGCTAACTTGAGAAGGTTGTAACCTGTCTCTTCACCAATAAGGTTCACACTTATCCACTCCAGACATGCTTCTAAATTATTTATTCACGTAGACTCCCGGCATCGATGTTAAAATGCAAACATTATTTGCCTTGAGTCAACAACCGAAAGATTAATGCAACAGTTTTCTATATTCTTTTAAAAATTTATAAATATTATGCCAAAAGTTATCCAACTGCAAAAGGCGGATCTTTCGTCAACCACGAAAAGGTTGACCGAACATCCTCACCTGTAACCTTTCTTATCCAAAACATTTTTCATCACTCCTCTAACTAAGCAAGTGTTTCCCAACAAACACTGCAGCAACGATTATGGCTTGCCTTTCCACGTTATATATTCTCAACATTTCTTATAAGTCTTTGTCAAGACTCAAGACACAATTCAAGTACATCTTACCCAGAAAACACATTTTAGAAACGAACACTAAATAATGTTCCACAGATGTTTGTGACCTTTATAGATCCAGTTTTGTGTATGGACCAATTAAGTTCCAATTAGGCTCCAAAAAAATGAGGGTTAAACGGTGCTATAGTCCTGTTTTTAATTTTCTATAAGTGGTGTAGTCTACGTATTCTATGTGCGGATTTTCTCCTTGATACTGAATGGTGAATTTTTGTCTGTTTCTTTTTTCTGGCAGTTGGCTGGTTGTGATGAAGGAGTAAGCATCACTTCCCGCACCTGAACCGTAACTTGTGAGTAATATTCTGTCGTCTGGTTTTGCTTGATCTAAAACCGCAGCTAATCCAATGGGCGAAGCACCAGAATAACAATTACCAAACTTTGCAACTTGCAAGCTCGGGAGAAACTGCTCTTCTTTAAAGCCCAATTGTGCCGCCACTCTTGTTGGAAAATTGAGGTTAGGTTGATGCGACACAAAATAGTCTACGTCACTTGGCTGCAGCCGCAGTTTTTCCATAAGCTTGCTCGCAGCTTTTGCAACATGTTTGAAGTATGCTGGGTCACCTGTGAAGCGTCCCCCGTGACTTGGATAGGGTTCTAGGTCTCTTCTCCAGAAATCAGGGGTGTCCGAGGTGCATGAGTGCCATCCTTCCAACTCAGCGATTACGTCCTGCATACCGAAAATAAAGCAGCAACCACCAAATCCAACGAAAAAGTCAAGTTCGCCACCGGGCTCGCCGCGGGGTGCTGCTTGAGAGTTGTCTGTACCAATAACTATTGCGTAGGCGTCATGATTCTCTGGATAATAGACAAGTGAAGCGGCATCTTTAAACACGCTTGTGGCGGCTTTGCAAGCAAATTCTGTATCAATCGCATCCACGTATTGTATACCCTCAGTTTTGTCCTCTTCGCCTAATTTCAGTACTTGAGCGACTTTAGAAGCAATAGGCTTTACAGCGTAAGGGTTTGACTCTGAACCTACATATACTTTGTTCACCAACGAATAATCAATTCCAGACTGGATTAACGCCATTTTTCCAGCTTCGACTGCAGCGGTTATTGCGTCTTCGTCCAAAAATGGTACAGCTCGTTCTATTGTAGGCTCTTTATAGCGGAAGCGCGAAGTGTAAACACCATAGCCAACGATACCGGGTTTTTCGTACTCTTTATTTGGTTTAGTTATACTGTACTTTTGGTGTGGGTAGTATTCGTCTGCAAACGTGAAAGCCAAAGAGATTGTCGGAATGACTTCGCTTTTCTCTACAGCGTGTCTACGTCTGAACCTAGGAACCAAAGGTCTGCCTTCAAATTTTGAAAGGTCTATCTCTTCGTTTTCTTTTATGATGCTATCGGTAAGTCTTCCCGGAACACGCACTTTGCCGTTATGGAAGGAAACAATGCCATAAATAAAAGAGCCAAATTTGGTAAATTTATTTGTAGGCTCGTTAACAAAGGTGCATACTTCCAACTCGCCCTTTTCAAAGAAAAAGTCTAGATCTTGCATCATGCCGAAACTTCGTCTTCCACAGTTGCCGCAGTAATCTTTCTTTCTGAAGTATTCCTTGCCGCAAACACCGCACCGCGTCCCGCGTAATCGGTCTCCAATATATGAAACTCTTCTTTCTATAGGTTCGCTGCTCATATTCTAATCCCTCCCAAAAATGTACACGTAGGCCTTGGTTCCAAATCCTTCTAATTCCAAAGAACAACCATACTGAAGTCCATCCTCGATGTGCACTTGCCTTTCTCCAGCATCGCCACTTAATTGTTTCGCAATTTCAAAAACTTGTGCGCCACCCGTTGCCCCAAGCGGATTGCCGTCAGCCTTTAAACCGCCATTCAAATTAACATAAAGCTTCCTTCCATTGACTAGGTAATATCCTTTATAGTCTTTGCAGCTGTCGTAGATGTTCATCCATGCAGTTCCTCGTTTGCAAAAGCCTAGATCCTCCAACGACACCATCTCTAACATGGTAGACTGATCATATAACTCCGCAATTTGGATGTCGCTTAGTTTTATGTTTGCCATTTTTAATGCGTTTTCCGTTGCAAGTGTGCTTGCGATAAAACTTGTTCTATCTTCTCGAGATGAAAATGTGATGTAATCAGTTGCAGACGCAGAGCCGAGAATGTAAATCGGCATATCAGTATATGTCTTCGCTGCTTCAGGACTAGCCAAAATTAAAGCAGCAGCACCATCTGATACAGGCGCAAAATCATACATCCCCAAAGGCTTTCGAGCACGCGTCCTCGCTTTTAAAACTTGGCCAACTGTGATCTCTCTTTGATACTGAGCGTATTCGTTCTTGATGGCGTGTTTGTGGTTTTTTACTGCAATGTACGCCAGGGCAGTTTGGAGTTTCTCCAAATCTTCATCTTGTATTCCATATTTTTTGATATAAGCCCGAAGCATAAGCTCGTGGTTTGCTTCTGGTGTGCAGCCTGCATAATAGCTCCAAGGATCTTCTAGAAGCATGAGGTCGTCGCGAATTTTGTCCCATCTGTCAGTCATTTTTTCAATTCCCCCAACAAGCACAAGCTGATAGCGCCCCGATTGAATAGCATTGCTAGCACTAAATAATGCGGAACTGAAACATCTCGTTATCTCCATAGGCACATGTAGTTCCAAGAGTTCAGAAAAGAATCCTTCTTCAAGTCCAATTTTGTTTGTGAATGGTAGAAAATAATCTGCTAAGTAACAAGCATCTAGGTCACGTCGTTCAATCCCAGCGCTATCTAACGCCCTTAGTCCTGATTCTTCAACGAGCGCCTCTGGCTCCTTCTCGTAATGCTCGCCAAACGGTGTTCTGCCTGCGCCTATTATAGCTGAACGCGGTTGCATCTGGTTTTTCTCCCTCACTTCCAAAGCCTTTATTCTTTTCAAGTAATATTATTAACCATTTGCCATAGAATGAAGCTTCATAAATTTATCGGTAAAAAGGGTTGCGAGTTAATGTGAGAAAACCACATCGTCTCATAATAACCGTTAAAGAAATAAGAGGCAAGTGTCCGGTTTTTAGTCTGGGGGATAAAATGGTTTTTGAAGAGCCTGAAATCGTTTTAGAGGAAACAGACGCGGTTTGTGTACATTCATTGGGTGCTATGTTGACCATGCTTGTTGCGTTAAGCCGTGGTGCTAGTTTTAAAGAGTTAGGTTTAGCTGTAAGAGAAGGCGAATTAGGTTATTTGCAATGTCTCGATCCTGGGCAACCCTACACTAGAGGCGGCACGGTTGTTTTCGAAATAAAAAGACTAGAGAGTTAATCATGTGTGTACGTTATTAGAAATTCAGTAAAGCTTTTATTAAAGAACGTAACACTTTTCTTACAAAAGGTGTTACCAATGCCCTACTTCAACACAAAGGATGTAGTTGCAGTTGCCATGAGCGCCGCCTACTGGGCAATCTTAAATAACACTCTGTCTCCCCTTTTTTGGCGAATGACGCATCTGCCTTTCTTATGCGATTTTCTTGCCATGGTGTCCTTAATAATTGTGGCATGGTGGACACGAAAATTTGGCGCAGTCACCATAACAGGATTGCTTGTTTCCGCTTTGACTTTGATGCTTCAACCTAACGCTTTCCAAATGTTAGGATTTATTGCTGCAAGTTTCCTTTTCGATGTGCTGACCAGAGTTATTGGCTATAAAAATGTTTTTGATAGACCTTTGCTTAGTACACTTACCTTAGTGGCTTTTTCAATAATCGCCACGTGGATCGCTGGACTAATCATCGCAAGCATAGTAATGAATATTGAATCGTTTGCAGGCATTCTAACATTTTCAGGGCTCCACGCAATCGGAGGCTTACTGGGTAGCATAATAGGGGTCATAATTGTAAGAGCGCTAAACAATCGAATGATAACTACAATCGCCCACAAATAAACAAAAAACAAGAGCGTGGCGTTCGGAGCAATTCTTTTATGCTTACTTTGTAATTAAGATAACAAAATCGCTGGTGAGACAGCAAATGATGAACTTCCTGTTAAGCATCGCTCCCTTTATAGAACAGGGATTGCGGGAACAGATACCTGAAGGTTTACTGGGTTTTCTTTTCTTAATAGCTATTTTTCTCTTGCCACTACTTGTTCTCACGGTTATTCTCTACCTTGCTGGACTTGTAGTCGTTGGAGGACGACGTGCACGATTTAGCGACGCATTTCTTATTGCGCTTCTAGGGACAATTATCAACTCAATTTGCGCTTTGTTTATTCCGTATTTTATAATTCTTATATTAGTACAGATTATTGTTTGGCTAGGTTTAATCAAGTATTTTTATGAAACAGGATGGCTAGGCGCCTTAGCCGTAGCAATACTTTCAGTAATAGCATTCATAATCATACTTGTTATATTGTTTATCATATTCGTAATTTCCTTTGTGCTGTTTGAAAAACTGCTTCCACTTATTATACTCTCTTTGCTCTAGAAAAGTGGCGAACAACTTGGACGCCAAGACGAAAACCGTCTTGTTAGGCTTGCTGACCATTGGCTTTTTAGGGTTGGCTTTCATAGAGAACATGGCTTTCTTTAACTATGCCGGAAATCTATTTTCTAACGCACCACTCGCAATTGTTGCGGTTTTTGTCCATAATGTTTTGGTGATTTCGCTTATCCTGCTTAGCATGACATTTTATGTAGGGCTCGTTGTAAGGTTTTTCCCGAAACGCGAGTACAACTATATTGTGCTTGAGCATCCACGTTTGTTCGCGTTTGTCTTTACAATTGTTATTATTGTTGTGAGTATTTTTCGTGCAAGCATGCTAATTTACCAGCAGGTCAGAGTGGACACGTTGGCATTTATATTGTTGATGAGCGCACCGAATGGAATAATTGAAGGCTACGGAATCTTCCAAACCTTGCAAAAAACCTTCAAACAAAACATGCAAACGAAAGACCTTGCTTTAATTTATAGCCTATTCTTTATCGCTGCAGTTGTGGAAGTTTGCTTTATGAACGGGCTGCGCTGGATTATCTCACCACAAACGATTCTTTAAAATAGTAAGACAAAAATAAGGAAAAATATGTCAAACTTTCACATTGCAACAGATAGAGAAATAAAACGCGGCGAAACAACTGACGTCTATTTTGTTCGAACAGAAAAAATCTTGAAAGCAAAAAAACTAGACAAAACTCCAGTCGTCGCAGATGTTACTGCAGGCAGCCTTCCAGGAAACTGGCTATGGGGCGTGCTTTGTGGCATCGAAGAAGAAGCCAAGCTCTTCGAAGGAATACCTGTCGACGTCTACGCTATGGCTGAAGGAACTATCTTTTCCCCAGAAGATTACCACGGTTTCCGAATTCCAGTGATGATGATAGAAGGAAGCTATGGCGCATTCTGTATTTATGAAACACCTATGCTGGGGCTTATCTGCCAAGCTTCAGGCGTGGCTACTCAAGCAGCAAGAATAAGAAAAGTTGCTGGAGACAAAACCCTAATATCTTTTGGAATTCGTCGCATGCACCCAGTTCTTTCGCCGATGCTTGACCGTGCGACGTACATAGGAGGCTTTGACGGCGCTTCGAGCCTTAGCGGGGCCAAAACAATCAACCTAGAACCAACGGGCACAATGCCCCACGCGCTTATCATAATATTTGGCGACCAGGTTAAGGCATGGAAGGCCTTCGACGAGACCATAGAAAAAACCGTGCCAAGAGTCGCACTTGTAGATACGTATTTTGACGAAAAAATCGAAACAATCATGGCAACCGAAGCCTTAGGAAAACGACTCGCCGGCGTGAGACTTGACACGCCAGGCTCGAGAAAAGGAAACTTTGCAGAGATTGTGAAAGAAGTTCGCTGGGAACTCGACTTGAGAGGCTATAAGCACGTCAAAATTTTTGTTTCAGGTGGACTCAACGAAGAAACCGTGAAAACATTACTTGAGGCAGGTGCAGAAGCGTTTGGAGTAGGCACTTGCATCAGCAACGCACCAACAATAGACTTCGCCATGGACATCATAGAAAAACGTGGCAGACCTTGTGCAAAAAGAGGAAAAATTGGAGGCAAAAAGCAAGTCTGGAGATGCCCAAAATGTCTAACAGATATCCTTCAACCTTACAAACAACGTCAACCGCGATGCCCAAAATGCGGTGGCAAAACAATCCCTATGTTATTGCCGCTGGCTAAAAATGGAAAAATTGTTGCGAAACTTCAGAAACCAAAGCAAATCCGCAACTACGTTCTGGAGCAATTGGAAAAGGTTTCATTAGAAAAAAACTGTTAAGGCACAAACCCTAATGCTTTCAAGTCCCTTCTCAAATCTTCTTCCCATTCTTTCATTTCTTCTGTCGGAAACTTCTTTTGCCAGTGCTCCGCCCAGCTGCGGATACTTTTTGGAAAATAGTTCATTTCTACAAGTTGTTTATTTGCCTCTTCATAATAGTTCATCATAACCGTTTTTGATGGCAGCGCATACTTATTCTCATGCAACACTGCTTCTAATGGCCAACGTGGACGCAAAGGCGGCGACTCGTCTGGATAACCTAAACACAGAAGCACTAAAGGCAGCACATCTTTAGGAAGCACCAACATTTCCGCGATTTTCTTCATCGCAGCCCACACAGAACCAATAAAAACTGAGCCTAACCCAAGCATTTCAGCCGCGATAACCATGTTCTCAGCAACCAAGGCAGCATCAACCACTGCAGGAACAAATTTGCTTAAAGAACCCATCTCGGTTTCGATACCTAAAACTTCAAAAAGCTCAAGTTGCCGCGCCATATCAGCGCACACCAATATCCATGTTGGCGCCTCTTCCATGCACCTCTGTTTTCCGATGGCTTTGTAGATTTCTTCTCGAATATTTTTGTCTGTTATTAATATGAAGCTGTAGGTTTGCATTCCACAACCAGTAGGTGCCCGTTGCCCCGCTTCAACAAGCTTATTGATTAACTCTCGTGGAACTTGTTTCCGTTTAAATTTGCGAATGCTTCTGCGTTTGAAGATATATTCTAAAGCAGGATTTTGCATTTCAAACACCTTTATAGGCTTAGGTTTTATTAATCAAAGAAAATTAAGTATTTCCTATGTGAGGACGAGATTTGAAAGAACAGGGAGACGAGCCAAAACTTTCGATCAACGCCATGAAGGTTCTTGAAAGACGTTATTTACTGCGGAATTTGAAGGGCGAAATTATCGAAACTCCTCCACAATTGTTTCGTCGTGTTGCGAAAGCTGTGGCAGCAGTGGAAAAACAGTATTGTAAAAGCGATGATGAGATAAAGAAGGCTGAAGAAGTTTTTTACCGATTAATGTTTAATTTAGAGTTTTTGCCTAATTCGCCCACGTTAATGAACGCGGGTACAGGAATTGGACAGCTTTCTGCTTGTTTTGTCTTGCCCGTAGAAGACAGTATACCAAGCATTTTCAACGCAGTGAAGGACATGGCTTTGATTCACAAATCTGGGGGTGGCACGGGATTCTCTTTTTCTCATCTTCGCCAAAAGGGCGACATGGTCAAATCCACAGAGGGCATGGCTTCTGGACCCATTTCTTTCATGCGGGTCTTTGACGTTTCAACTGATGTCATAAAACAGGGTGGGAAAAGGCGAGGTGCCAATATGGGCATACTCGATGTTGACCATCCGGACATTTTTGACTTTATCAAAGCCAAATCCCTTGAAGGATTTTTAGCAAATTTCAACTTGTCAGTAGCAATTACAGACGATTTTATGGAAGCTGTAAAAAATGATGGCATGTTCAAGATGGTTAATCCGCGAACAAAAAAGGCGGCGAGAGAAGTTAAAGCAAGAGAAATTTGGAACTTGATGGTGGAAATGACTTGGAAAACAGGTGACCCTGGAGTAATATTTATCGACGAAATTAACAGGCATAATCCCACTCCGTATGTTGGAAGAATAGAAGCAACAAATCCATGCGGAGAACAGCCCCTTCTTCCCTACGAATCATGCAATTTGGGCTCGATAAACTTGGCAAAAGTGGTTAAAAACAGCCAAGTCGACTGGGAGAAACTACGAAAAACTGTGCACCCTGCCGTGCATTTTTTGGACAATGTAATAGATGCGAACAAGTATCCTCTTAAACAGATTAAGAAGTTAACACATGCGAACAGGAAAATCGGGCTCGGCGTGATGGGTTTTGCTGACATGCTTGTTCAACTTGAAATCCCCTATAACTCAGAAGAAGCATTAGCATTGGCAGAAAAAATCATGAAATTCATTTCAGAAGAAGGACGAAAAAAATCTATAGAACTTGCAGAAGAACGTGGGCTATTTCCAAACTTTAAAGGAAGTATCTGTGAAAGGCAAGGATACAAAGCAATGCGAAACGCAACGGTGACTACAGTCGCGCCTACTGGAACCATCAGCGTTATCGCAGGATGTAGCAGCGGTATCGAACCGTTATTTGCAATTGCTTTTATCAGAAATGTTATGGAAGGCACCCAACTGTTGGAAGTCAACAAGTATTTTGAAAAAGCGGCAATAGAGAGAAGCTTCTACAGCGAGGAATTGATGAAAAAGGTTTCGCAATATGGCTCCATCAAAAATTTCCAAGAAATTCCAGAGGATGTAAAAAGAGTGTTTGTCGTTGCGCATGATGTGGCTCCGGAGTGGCATGTTCGTATCCAGGCGGCTTTTCAAAAGTATACGGATAATGCTGTTTCGAAGACTGTGAATTTGCCGCATAACGCCACTGTTAAAGATGTGGAAAAAGTTTTCTGGCTGACTTATGAGTTGAAATGTAAGGGTATTACTGTGTATCGTTATGGAAGTAAAAGCGAACAAGTGTTATATATAGGAGCCATGGAACTGAACAAGACAGCACCAAAAATAGTCAAGGCGGATTCCGAATACGCAGGCGGATGCCCAACACCATACTGCCCATGGAACTAGAACAATTTTTTCCTATACTTTATCAAAACACCAGCTACTATTACAATGATTACGAGCAGCGCTATGCTAATTTCCGGAGAAAATGGGGGTGCAGTGCTTTTGTTAACCACTGTGTAGTAATAGGGCGGAGAAGGGTGCACAGCTTTGTTTTGCTCTTTGTCAAAAGCTTCAATAAAAAACTGAACAGTTACACCTTCATTTTGAGGTGCGATAACGGCTGTCCACTGCTCATTTTGTTTTTGCATCGATATAGACTGAAAGGGAGCATCATTAACTTTATACCATAATGTCACATTTTTAACTCCACTAGCATAGCTTGGCTCCACCACTGTTGCGTTGACCTTCACTTGTTGTGTGGAATTTGGAGTCTGCGGGTTCCATGCGACCAAAACAATGTCCGGAGGAGTTCTGTCCACAAGCACTGTGGAATGCATCTCCGACAGGAACTCGAGCGACTCTGCCACAACAACAGAAGAAGCAGTCGCGGGAACTTTTACACCACTCACTTGAATATCAAACCCTGAAGTTTGGTTTGCTTCAAGTTCAATTTCGTTGGCATAGTCAGTTGCTACGCCTATGACTTTTCCGTTTGTGGTGTTGTAGAAGGTTGCGATCAACTTTACGTAGGTGGCGTTTCTATCTGCTATATTTTTAACAGTGCCTCCGACATGCATCCAACCGCCACTATCGAGATACGAGTTGCACGACAGCAGTTCGAGTTTGATGGGTTTAGCAGTAGTGGCAACAAATGTTAATTCAGAAAAACTGTAATCTACTATCCGTTCATCTGAATCTTGAATAGCAATTTCAAATGGAGCGGTTTTTCCAGGTAATATAACATTCAATTTTGTATAACGTGATATAGAATCTATGGGAAAACCCTGGCCATCAAGAAACGTCACAGTCACGCGAGTTAAGTTCACCGGTACATCACCTACGTTTTGGACTTCTCCGAAAACATATACGTTTGACAACGAGCCATATACAGGCGCGCGAATCATAGAGTGATTTCCTAGAAAAATCACAGTTGTTTCTGCTCTGCTAGGAATAATTGGATAGGAAAGAATTAAAGCTAAAAACAAGATTATACATAGAATCAAAA
>Ga0209636_10001889_pt1 | contig 21205 bp, 17 predicted proteins | sample DeeMarSWOR152_54_FD_187464 | JGI IMG/M metagenome (GOLD analysis project Ga0209636, IMG submission 187464) | Marine sediment microbial communities from White Oak River estuary, North Carolina - WOR-1-52-54 (SPAdes) (version 2) | ecosystem: Environmental > Aquatic > Marine > Intertidal zone >...
TTTCTGGCAAATTCAATCCTTGGGGGCACCTTTTATAGCATCGGTCGCACCAGGCGCACATCCAAGGTTGAACTTCAGTTATCGCCTTATCTAAGTCCTTTGCGACTGTTTGGAGGAGTATTCGTGGGTTATAGTGTTTGTAGATCAGCTTTGCGACGGGGCAACTTGCAGTGCAGATACCGCATTCAAAACAATGCTCCAGCTTCTCAGGAACTAGCAACTTCTTCAAGGTGTCTTCCGACGTTTCTGTTGGTTCATGCTGCACTCGTTTTCCTCCGGCGAGTAGAATCTATACATACGCCACGTCTAGGATAAAAAAGTATATGTAATTCGATTTTATTCACTTTGCTCTCCAGACAGCGACAATCGAAGTGATTGTGATGGCTGAGATAGAAGCCCAGTCTGCCGAAATTAGAATAGGCGTATACGTGTGTCACTGTGGCTTGAATATTGCGGGTTCTGTGGACTGTGAAGAGGTAGCAAAGTTTGCAGCTACCCTCCCTCATGTTGTGCTGTCTAAAGATAATCGGTACACGTGTTCAGATCCAGGTCAGGAACTTATCAAGAAAGACATCAAGGAACACCGGTTGAACCGTGTGGTTGTCGCTTCTTGTTCGCCTCGTCTTCATGAACCTACCTTTAGACGAGCGTGTGAAGAGGCCGGCTTGAACAAGTATCTGTTTGAGATGGCCAACATTCGGGAACATTGCAGTTGGGTACATCTCTACGAGAAGGAGAAGGGAACGGAGAAGGCCAAAGATCTTGTTCGAATGGCCGTTGGAAAAGCAGCGTTGCTTCAGCCTCAAGAAGAGCTTGTGGTTCCTGTAACTCGAAACGCCCTTGTCATTGGCGGAGGAGTAGCAGGAATTCAGGCCGCATTGGACTTGGCTGACACAGGGTACAAGGTGTACCTCGTAGAAAAGGAGCCCAGCATAGGTGGACGGATGGCGCAGATCGACAAAACCTTTCCAACCATGGACTGCTCCATCTGCATCCTCGCCCCAAAAATGTCAGATGCTGGCAGACACCCGAACATTGAACTCCTGGCAAACAGCGAGGTCACCGAGGTGTCAGGGTATATCGGAAACTTCAAGGTCAAAGTCCTGAAAAAGCCAAGATATGTAACTGAAGACTGCACTGGATGCGGGGACTGTTCAGGAGTATGTCCAGTGATTGTTCCCAACGAGTTCGATGTGGGCTTGGCAACAAGACACGCAATTTATTTACCGTTTCCTCAAGCAGTGCCGTCTAACTACATTATCGACAGAGACTTGTGTGTCTTATCAGACACGCTCGCGTGCAACAAGTGTTTCCAAGCATGCGATGTGCGTGCAATAGACTTTGAAATGAAACCTGAAACCGTGGAGTTGGATGTAGGCACCATAGTCGTTGCGACAGGGGCAGGTGTATGCGATCCTTCATCTATTGAAAGATGTGGATATGGAAAGTTTCCCAATGTGATAACTTCCCTAGAGTTTGAACGGCTGATAAACGCGGGTGGCCCCTCTGGCGGGCGTCTTATTCGACCAAGCGACATGCAGATTCCCGACAGTGTCGCGTTTGTCCAGTGTGTCGGCTCCCGCTCTGAAAGGGATGGCAACGTCTACTGCAGTAACGTGTGTTGCATGAACACCATCAAGGACGCTCTCTTGATCAAGGAGCACTGGCCTGATACGAAAATATATGTTTTCTACTTGGACATACGAGCTTTCGGAAAAGGCTTTGAAGACCTCTACACGAGAGCGAAAAAGGAAGGGGTAATCTTTATTCGCGGGTTGCCTGCTGAAATTCTCGAAGACAAGAGAACGAACAACCTAGTTCTAAGTGGAGAAAACACGCTGCGCGGAGAGTTATACGAAATTGGAGTTGGAATGGTAATTCTATCAATAGGAATCGAACCTGGAAAAGACAGCGACCTAGTTCAGCGTTTGTTTACGCTATCTAGGACTTCAGACGGGTTTTTCATGGAGGCCCACCCGAAATTGAAACCTGTCGATACCCCGACGGGAGGAGTGTTTCTAGCGGGCTGCGCCGAATCGCCAAAGGACATCAAAGACAGCGTTACTCAAGCGAGTGCTGCAGCAGCCCGCGCAAGCATCCTAATGGCAAAGGGCAAGGTAACAGTGGAAGCCCTCACACCAATTGTGGACACAGAAAACTGCCGGGTCTGCGGCTTGTGCGCGAGAGTTTGCCCCTACAACGCCATCATTGTAGATAAGGAACTGAAAAAGACCGAGGTCATCGAAGCTGCATGCGCCGGATGCGGCACCTGTGGCGCCGAGTGTCCCTTCGGCATAATAACCATGCGTCACTTCACTGACGAACAGATGTTCAGTCAGATTGACGCTGCAACCGAGCAGGACGCAGACAAGAAAATTGTGGCATTTTGTTGCAACTGGTGTTCCTACGCTGGCGCTGACTTCGCTGGCGTAAGCAGAATGCAGTACCCCACCAACGTCCGCATAATCAGAACCATGTGCTCGGGCAGAGTAGCCTCCAAATTCGTGGAACGAGCCTTCTCACGAGGAGCAGCCGCGGTCTTGGTTGCAGGTTGCCACATAGGCGACTGCCACTACATAAACGCCAACCACCAAACCAAAAGAAGAATTGAAAAACTATGGAAGAAAATGGAAAGGTTAGGACTAACCAAAGAACGCCTGCAACTAGCTTGGATAAGCGCAGCCGAAGGCGAGAAATTTGCATCAACAATCAAAGAAATGAAGAATATCGTGGACAAGGTGGGTCGAGGAGAGATAGAAAAAGCTATGGCAGCCTTCAGCCAAAAAGCAAATGAAGCAACGTCTGAGGCATAGCAACCAGCAACATAGCATGTTTTATCGCGCACGGATACGCGATCTAGCACCGTTCTTATCCTAACAACTTGTTTGGGATGATGCCTTACACGCCCAAAAGTAGTATGTTGGAACTGGCTATGGCCATATGCCAAGTGTTTTTATGGCTTCGCCTACTCTCCCGATGCCTAGCATCAATGCAGCAGTTCGCATGTCTGATTTTTCTTTTTTTGCTTTCTCGTAAACTTCAGTGAAAGACTTGGCCATTTTTTTCTCCAGTTTGCGATTCACTTCTTCTGATGACCAATGTTCTCGCTCCATGTTTTGCACCCACTCGTAATAGCTCACGGTAACACCGCCTGCGTTAGCAAGTATATCTGGCACAAGGAAGACCTTTTTTTCGTGAAGTATTCTGTCCGCCTCGGGGGTCGAAGGTCCATTAGCTCCTTCAGCGACGATTTTGGCTTTTATGTTTGCTGCGTTGGCCTTTGTTATCTGATTTTCTAAGGCCGCGGGAATTAGGATGTCGCATTCTAGCTCCAGTAACTCCTCATTTGTTATTTTCTCGCATTCTTTGTAGTCGACAACTGAACCTTTTCTCTCTTTATGTTCATGGACCTCATGGGGGTTCAAGCCATCTTTGCAGAATATTCCGCCTTGGGAATCGCTAAGTGCAATGATTTTGCATCCCATTTCATAGGCTATTTTTGCTGAATTCCAGCCAACACTTCCGAAACCTTGTACCACCATTTCTGCACCCTTCATTTTCATGCCCAGACGTTTAGCGGCTTCTCGACCACAGATTAACACGCTACGTGCAGTTGCTTCTGTTCTGCCTTCAGAGCCTCCGAGAATAATCGGTTTGCCAGTGACACATTCTGGCACACTGTAGCCTTTAAATTGACTGTAGGTATCCATGATCCAAGCCATAATTTGTGCATCTGTATAAACATCTGGAGCAGGGACATCTCTCAAGGGTCCGATAATGTCAAGGAGCGCATTTGTGTAGCGTCGCGTTAGGCGCTCCAACTCTCCTTTTGACATTTTTTTTGGATTGCAGCACACTCCGCCTTTAGCGCCACCATAGGGAATATCTACAACTGCACATTTCCAAGTCATCCACATGGCTAGGGCCGTGACTTCATCTAAAGTGACGTCTGGATGGTAACGTATGCCTCCTTTGAATGGTCCCCGCGCACCGTTATGCTGGACGCGGCAACCCATGAAAACGCCGACTTTACCGTTATCAAGTCTTATTGGAATTGAAACAATAAGTGAACGTTTTGGGTGTTTAAGTATCTCGTGGATTCCTGAGTCTAAGTCTATCTTCTCTGCTGTAATCCTTAACTGCTCTAAGGCAACGCCCAAAGGGCTTATTCTTTCTTCTCTCATGTAACCCACCCACTACCAAGACTATTATTGATAAGCCATACTTTAAAACTAGTCTCAAGTTTTTGAATGTCATAATTCACATGAGATATCTAGCAACATTGCCATATGCTGCTACGCAATCAACTCCGTTCCTTTAGCAAATGAAGAGGTCTTTTCTATGCTCGACATCTTAGAGGTTTCTGGATTGCCCTACGCATACTGCATGCATTCATACTCGTCACTGGCGTTCATTTTGGGGTTTGCATGAAAGCCTACTCCTTCTCCAAGAATCCTGTCAAGAACACGGCATATTCACAAGGATGTTCATTTCTAAGAAGTGATTTTATTATTTTGATCTTGCCCTTTTCTCCACGGGTAACTCTTGAGATCATGTATTCTATTGTTTTTTTACGAAATTCGCATAACCATGTTTTTTGACCCGATTTCACCAGTTTATAGTAAGGGCAAGTTTCATATTTCAGCGTGAAGCCGCCTTCAAAATATTCGATTTCAACTTTCACATCTAGTTGTCGATACATATCCACGATCCGTTTGCCTACTTCCTTAATTGTCCATGGATAATCTTCTGGAAAGATTTTGTCAAGCTGATCCTTGACCAACGAAAAGGCCTCTCTAGAACTACTCGCGGACATAGCTTCAACAAGGTTATGCATCATGATTTCGCGCGCAACTGGTTCGAGAACTGGTTTCTGCACTCGTTTTAGCCTGAAACTCAAGAGATTCTGAAGCGCAGTCGTTGAAACTTCGTAACCTAATTCTTTGAACATTGATTCGACAAGGATTTGCTGGCCGTTCATTAACAATGAGTCCACTTGTTTAAAGATTATCGTGATATGCTCTGTGTCCACAAATCTTACCTCAGCGTCGCTTTGCAAGGCTTTCACGTTTTTCAGAACGAATTTCTCCGCGAGTCTTCGAACTCTTTCGGGATCATCTCGCGCCAACATTCTTATTGCATTCGAGATTTGCGCCCCAACTGCAAGATAGACATCGTGAAATCTTTCTTCATCTGTTTCAAACACTTTGGAGGCAAAAGAGTTGAATACAACACGAGGAACTGGAATCGCGTCTAAAAACTGTCTCATGATCGTTTGGTAGACACTTAGCTCTACCAGCTGGTCGAGCAGGCCTCGGTCTTCGGATCCTGCGAATTTCACTTTTAAGCTGCCATTTGCATGTTCAAGGGTGTAGTTGAGAAGTTTCCATCCTCGAGTTGCGAGCATCACCGAAAACGCGCTGACAGCTATCCTTGCTACTGCTGGAGAAATCGCTTGAAAAACGAGTGCCCAGACATTTCCGTTTTCCTCAAGTATCTTTGCTTGTCTAAACCAGTTCATTTTAATGCCTGCAGAAACAAGGGAACTAATGAAGTCTTTCGGTTCTCTTGGCAGTTGGTCAATCCCTAAAACACTTCTAATATCTTCAATCATTGCTCCCATATCTGCAACTGGTTCTTCGAGGTGTTTCTGAGCCCAATGCAAGAAGCCGGGGCCTACCAGTACGAGATTGCTTCTAAAAATAGCGGGCCTGATTTTGTTGAACCTGTTTTGAATCTGTTGACTTAGGACTCTGTCAAAATCTTTCTTTTTCAGTTGAAATATGTCACTTCTCACCATTTTGATGAGGATGTCGTCACCCATTATTCGAAGGTCAAAAGGTGTTCTTGTTCCTTCTAGAATTGTGGCAACTTGGACCGCTACGATTTCAGGCATTTTTGCAAAAACTTTGGTTCTCAAGACTGCTGTGTTGTCAATCTCGTTGTAAGAAGCTATTTCGAACAGCCGTGTTAAATCCCTGATTTCTTCGAGCAGAAGGAGAAGCTCTTTGAAAGAAGCGGGAGTCTTCCATCCGATGGAATCTTTAAGGATCTCTACTATGTTATGGGCCTCGATTTGTTGTTCTTGGATGAAATCTTCGAAGGTTTTGTCCCCTAGGGCAACCCCAAGCAAACCCTCCAGAGTCTTTTTTCCAATTGAGATGAGATTCAAAGCTTCTCTGAGATTTGTTTGCTCTACCATCTTTGCCTTTACTGCACAGTCTTCGCATGAACCGACTTCCTTTACCCTTAGGAATGTTTCAAGTGCTTGTTCAAGAACACGACTTTTGGTACCATATGTCTTAGATAGTTCCACTAATATTTTGTCGGTTTTTCGGGGTATTGTTGTGTGAAGATGCACGGACATTGTTTCCACTGTTTTGCTTGTTCTAACGGCGATTTATAAGTATGTTCATACACGTGAACATTTTCGGTAGGGAATGTACATGCAAAAAAGAAGAAAACGATTTTGGACTATTTCAGCGGTACCAGTGGAACAGTTGGAATTCCTTTGCGAGCCATCATGGCGTCAACAACTCTTTGTACAGCCAACATGTAGGCTGCTGTACGCATGTTGACTTTGTGTTTTTCTGCCATTGATACAACATTCTTGAAAGCCTTGTCCATTTGGTCTTTGAGCTTACTTTTCACTTCTTTTTCGGTCCAATAGTAGTTCATCTGATTTTGAACTTGCTCGAAGTAGCTTACCACAACGCCTCCTGCATTCGCAAGAATATCTGGAATCAAGAATACACCATTCTTGAAAAGCATTTCATCCGCTCCTGGAGTAACAGGACCGTTTGCTCCTTCTACAATGACTTTCGCCTTTACTTCTGAAGCGTTGGCCTCCGTTATCTGGTTCTCCAGAGCCGCTGGAACCAAAATGTCACATTCAAGAGCGAGGAGTTGTTCATTAGAGATCATGGTGCTTCCCTGGTAGCCTATAACCGATCCTGTTTTTTGCTTGTGTCTAAGGACTTTCTCTGGGTCCAGCCCTTCAGGGTTATGGATTCCTCCCTTGGAGTCCGAGACTGCAATTACCTTGCATCCAATCTCGTGTAGGAACTTTGCGGAATGGTATCCAACATTGCCGTATCCTTGCACTGCAACCTTAGCATGTTTGAGTTCTATGCTGAGATGTTTTCCTGCGTCTATGACCGCGTACATTAGACCAAGAGACGTAGCCTCATTTCTACCCAGTGAACCTCCAACATTCACTGGTTTTCCGGTAACTACGCCGAAAGAATTATGGCCAACTAGTTCACTGTATTCATCCATTATCCACGCCATAGTTTGGGCGTTTGTATAGACATCTGGTGCAGGTACGTCCGTGTAGGGGCCGATAATTTTTGATATGGCACGGGTAAAGCTTCTCGTGAGTCGTTCGAGTTCGCTCCTAGACATTGCTTTCGGATTACATCGCACGCCACCTTTCGCCCCCCCCAAAGGAAGGCCAATAACCGCAGTTTTCCAAGTCATCCATGCAGCCAGTGCGGTTACTTCGTCAATCGTTATGTCAGGATGGTATCGAATTCCTCCCTTGGTTGGACCTAATGCATCGTTGTACTGTACTCTGATCCCTGTGAAAACGCGCGTGCTGCCATCGTCCATCAATACAGGGAGGTTTGCTACAAAAATTCTAGTTGGATGTTTGAGCATTTCGTGAATTGCAGGGTCAAGCTTGAGTTTTTCCACGGCGATGTCTAGTTGTCTGAGGGCAGCCTGATAAGGATTCGGTGTCTTGACTACGGGGGATAATGTTTCCATTTGGATAGAGATTGATTTTTGTAGCTTCTTAACTAGTTCTGTGGCGATTTCTCTTGCACGTACGTTTCCATCAACGTAGGTTGTTCCATGAAACCAATGGTATGCGTCTGCTAAGTCTTCTCTGTTGGCGCGCGTGCTAGCAAAGTGTGAGCTTGACCAAACGATCTTCGGATTTTCCGAGAAATAGTCGATCATAACTCGAAGCATGTTCAACTCGTCTTCCGCTAGTGGATTTAGTTTTCGAACAGAGTCTGGGACTTCTATATGCAGATATTGAGAGGCGTCTATTTTCTTGTTCAATTCCTCTAGGAGTTTCCGTGCTTCTTCTTCGGATACACCAAAGTGCTCTGAAAAAGTCGAAACCAAGGCGTAGTGCGCCGATGTATAGCTTCCGAGCTGGACAGTGGTTTCCGGCTTTTCGGCGAAGAAGTCAGCCATGAGCTTCATCAGCTGTAATTCTTCTACTGAGAGTTCTACTAAACTCAACATTTCTCTATCTCCGCAGGGTTTTCAAGACTCATGTTCAAATATAGAAAGGTTATGTTCATAATGTACAAGAATGAACATTCGCAATTGGGACAAAAACACTTTTAATATTGAGAATCGGAAAGAGAATTAGGAACACATATGACCAAAGAGAAGGGGGTAACCCGCTATTCAACAGGAGTCAAGGACCTTGATGAACTTCTTGAAGGAGGTCTTTTCTTAGGCGAAAATGTTGTGTGGGAAGTTGAATCCGGAACTTTTGCGCGGGAATTCATGGCTGCTTTCATAAAACAGGGCGTGGCAGAGGGGCATTCAGTAATCTATTTCGATTTCATTTATCCTCCACAAGCAATAATGTTTCACTTACAACCTCTGATCAAGCAGTTACCCGAGGGATGGAAGCAAAAACTTCTGGTTCTGGACTGTTTCTCGGAAGCGGGAGGCCAAGGTGAGTTAATATTCAGTGATTTCTATGATAAAGCACCTCCATGGATAAGAAAGGTTCCTAGTTCAAGAGACCCTGAACGCTTTCATCATTTTTTTGGAAGAATTGAAAGGGAGTTCGTAACTTCTGGCACTCGACTGGTTTTTTATAGTCTATCAATGATGGAGCACATTTGGGGGCAAGAAGCAGTAAAGAACTTTTTCAGTCATGTTTGCCCCGCTCTATACGCTTACGAAACATTGGCGTACTGGCAGTTGATAAAGCACGCGCATCCCACACAATTTATTGCAAAAATCGAACATACTACTCAAATCGTCATTGACCTCTCAAAAGAGCAAGATCGAACATTTCTTGCAGTTAGAAAAGGTGGTCGTAGATATTCGTCGTCCACCTATGAGAGACGAGAATATGTGGCAAATGGCTTGGAAATCAATTTCAAGTAATATGTGTTCGAACCATAGAAAATTGTCCTTAGGCTGGTGAGTTGACAAAACTTTCTGAAGATGTCTGCTTTGGTTTTGGGGGGCCTGCGAATAGGTCACTTTTGAACTTTTTGATTCACGAGTTAATGATTTAACGAAAAACGTAATCTTTAAAAGTCGCTTTTTCTTATGCACGTATCCTGGGTTTACGTTTGTAAAGTTTGGAAACGCTATGTTCACGCATGTTCAAAAATGGGGTTGAAGCTACGACTGGAGCCAAATGAGGGAACGTATTGTGGAGGCTATAGAACTTGGCGGAAATGGTTCCTGAATGCGACAGAGTTGAAGAGATTGTCGAAAGATACTCTTCCGAGAAGTCAGCATTAATTGCCATAATGCAAGAGATCGAGAACCTGTACGGTTATCTTCCAGCTTGGGCGTTGAGACATATATCTGAAAAGCTTGATGTTCCCTTAATTCGGGTTTACGGTGTGGCTTCCTTCTACGATGCATTTCATTTAACGCCGCGAGGTAAACATCTTGTTCGTGTCTGTCTAGGAACTGCTTGTTACCTGCGGGGTTCAGCTCGGATTCTCGAGGCTTTGGAAAGAGAGCTATGCATAAAAGATGGCGAGACTACGCCTGATTTAGAGTTTAGTGTACAATCAGTCCGTTGCCTAGGCGCATGTGCATTAGCGCCAGTCATGGTTGTCGATGAACGCTACTTCGACAAAATGACGCCAACGAAAGTTCGCAGTGTGTTAAAGCGGGTGCAGCGTAAGAATGAAAAAGATTGAATCTGCGCAACAACTGGACGCTCTGCGAAATTCGTTGCTGCAACAGAGAGACGTTAAGAAGCCCTCCGTAAGAGTATGCCTAGGAACTGGTTGCAGAGCACGCGGCAGCCTAGATGTCCTAAAATCTTTCAAGGACGAAATCCAAAGTCAAGGTCTGAAAATTAGTGTGGGTATCAAGCAAACAGGTTGTCATGGCTTCTGCGAAAGAGGTCCTGTAATCGTCATAGGACCAAAAGAAATCTTTTATCAGAGTGTAAAACCCCGTGATGTTCCCGAAATCGTTTCAGAAACCCTGCTCAAAGGAAAGATTGTTGACCGTCTTCTATATGTAGATCCAGCAACTGGCCAAAAGACGTCGTGTGAACATGAAGTGCCTTTCTACAAAAAACAGACAAGACGAATTCTTGCCAACAACGGGCGAATTGATCCCACAGACATACTTGACTACATTGCTATTGGAGGCTATCAAGCGCTAGCTAAAGCTATTACAACCATGTCTTGCGCGGAAATAATTGATACTGTCGAGAAATCTGGACTACGAGGTCTTGGCGGAGGCGGCTTCCCAACTGGAAGAAAATGGAGGTCTTGCCGTGAAGCAGCAGGAGACGTTAAGTTCGTAATCGGAAATGGCGACGAAGGCGATCCTGGGGCTTTCAGCGATAGGAGCCTTATGGAAGCCAATCCTCACAGCATTCTGGAGGGGATGATTATAGGAGCCTATGCTATAGGAGCGAATCAAGGTTACTTATACGTTCGGGCCGAGTATCCTCTAGCATTAGAACACCTTCAGGTAGCAATAGACCAAGCTAGAGAATACGGATTTCTAGGAAACAACATATTCGGTTCAGGGTTTGACTTTGACATCAGAATAAATCGAGGTGGGGGCGCATTCGTGTGCGGTGAATCCTCTGCGCTAGTGGCTTCCATAGAGGGCAAAGTGGGCGAGCCAAGAGCAAAGTACATTCATACGGTTGAAAGAGGTTTGTGGAACAGACCGACAAACTTGAATAATGTCAAAACTTGGGCCAGTGTGCCCCTAATTATCAAAAACGGTGCAGAATGGTATGCGAAAATTGGGACCGAGAAGAGTAAAGGAACAGCCGTTTTCTCTCTCGTCGGTAAAGTCAACAATACTGGGCTTGTTGAAGTTTCGATGGGAACCCCCCTCAAAACAATGATCTACGATATAGGGGGAGGAATACTAGAGGGCAAGAAGTTTAAGGCGGTTCAAACAGGCGGCCCTTCGGGTGGCTGCATACCTGAAAAAATGCTTGACCTTCCTGTAGACTTTGATAGATTAACTGAGGCCGGATCCATGATGGGCTCTGGCGGCATGATAGTAATGGATGAAGATACCTGTATGGTTGACGTGGCTCGGTATTTCCTAGATTTCTTACAGTATGAATCATGTGGTAAATGCGTTCCATGCCGTGAAGGAATCAAAAGAATGCTTGAGATCATAACCGATATAACTGCGGGTCAAGGAAAGGAAGAAGATCTGGAGCTCCTTCAAGAATTGGCGGAAACCATTAAGGATTTTTCTCTTTGTGGTCTTGGCCTCACAGCTCCAAACACCGTCTTGTCAACCCTGAAGTATTTTAGAGATGAATATGAAGCTCACGTCAGAGATAAGAAATGTCCTGCTGGCGTCTGCAAAGATCTGATCGAATATTTCATCCTTGAAGATAAATGTACAGGATGTGGTGCTTGTTTGAAACTCTGTCCTCAACAGGCTATAGACGCATATGGTCTGACCCACACGATTGACCCCACCAAATGTATTAGATGTGGGATCTGTCGAGATGCTTGTCCATTTGAAGCAATAATAGTTAAATAGGAAGCGATTAGATGGTAACCCTCACTATTAATGGAACAAAAGTTCAAGCAGAAGAAGGCTCTACAATACTCGAAGCTGCTAAATTCTACGGGTTCGACATTCCAACCCTATGCTACCATGATGATTTAACACCCTACGGCGCATGCCGCCTATGCATGGTAGAAGTCGACGACGGAAAAAGAACAAGAATGGTAGCTTCTTGTCTTTACCCCGTTAAAGAAGGGATAGAAGTTGGAACGCATACGGAGAGAGTGATAAAGGGGCGAAAGCTTGTGTTAGAACTACTGCTGGCTAGATGCCCCAACTCGAAGACCCTTCAAGACCTCGCCTCCAAGATGGGACTGGAGAAAGTCAGGTTCAAGATGGAAAATGAAACCTGCATCCTATGCGGGTTGTGTGTAAGGATGTGTGCTGAACAGATGGGAAGCGGAGCAATAGGTTTCGTAGGTAGAGGACAAAAAAGAGAAGTGGTTACTCCCTTCCGCACCGCCAGTGAGATCTGTCGCAACTGCGGAGCCTGCATGTATATCTGTCCTGTAGTAGAACTACAGTGCCGCGGAGTTAAATCTCCAGGAGAGCTTTGTAACTCTTGCCTTGTCTTTACCCCACAATGTTTGGAAAAGTTTGGTAGAGTCATGTGTACTTTGGAATCATGTGGAGCATGTGTAGAAAAGGAGGAAAAATGATATGAGCTATTCAAAACCAAACGCAAGCGCAGCAACCCTGACCCGAACCAGAACCGAAGCATGCCCTGTCAGCGGACTCTGCGTTACCTGCGTGGACGGATGCCCAGGTCCCTGTGAAGTTGCCAAATCTGCCATAAGAGGCAGAGAAGTAATCTACCCGGCGCCTTTCGGAGTAATAACCACTGGATCCCAGAAAAACTACCCCGTGGACCTCTCCCACTTCAACATTATGGGAACAGCCGTGGGAGCTGTAGGCATCGAAGCCGACAGTGACAAAGCCATATTTCCAGCCGTTGACTTGGAAACAAAAATTGGCCAAGGTAAGGGTCTGAGACTGAAAATTCCATGGTTTACATGTGCACTTGGTTCGACAAGAATCGCCAAGGTGAACTGGAAAGAATTAGCCATTGGCGCAGCAATATCGGGATCTATGCAAGTGATAGGGGAAAATGTATGCGGCATGGATGTTGAATCGGAAATCAGCAATGGAAGACTTGTTCGTTCTCCAGAACTGGAATGGAGAGTGAAAATCTTCAACGAATGGAGAGAAGACGGCTACGGTGCCATCGCTGTCCAAGCCAACGTAGAAGACACACAGCTTGGCGTTCTTGAATACGCGATTTCAGATTTGGAAGTAGACGCCGTTGAACTAAAATGGGGCCAGGGCGCCAAGGATATCGGTGGCGAAGTCAAGATTAAGGACCTAGCCAAAGCGCAACTTCTGAAGAAGAGAGGATACATAGTTCTACCTAACCCCGAGGATCCGGATATCATTGAAGCATTCAAGAAGAGGCAATTTACAGAGTTTGAAAGACACTCTCGAGTCGGCATGGTCAACAGAGAAGACTTCGTGAATAGAGTGAAAGAGCTAAGAAGCTTAGGTGCTAAATACATTTTTCTAAAGACAGGGGCTTACCGACCAGCAGATGTAGCAAGAGCTGTCAAGTTTTCTTCAGAGGCTAAAATCGACCTACTCACTATTGATGGTGCAGGTGGTGGAACCGGAATGAGCCCGTGGCGAATGATGAACGAGTGGGGAATACCCAGCGTGGAGATATGGTCCTTGACATATCAATATACGGACACACTGGCAAAGAAAGGAGAATATGTACCCAGCATAGCCTTCGCAGGAGGCGTCACTCTAGAAGACCACGTCTTCAAAGCACTGGCTTTAGGTGCACCATACGTAAAAGCTGTAGGTATGGCTAGATCTCCCCTCACTGCCGCGATGGTAGGCAAGAACGTGGGGCAAAGGATAATGGACGGTGACCTTCCAGTATACTATTCAAGATATGGAAACACTATTGATGCAATCTTTGTCGAAGGAAATGAACTAAAGAAAAGGTTCGGGAAGAAGTTTGCAGAGATACCGACTGGAGCAATAGGCCTCTACACCTACAACCAAAGGCTGGTCCAAGGATTGAAACAACTAATGTGCGGTGCCAGAAAATTCGCGCTTGACAAAATTACGCGCGATGACATTGTCGCCTTAACCCCTGAAGCTTCACGTGCATCCGGAATCAAGTATGTCATGGATGCGGATAAGGAAGAAGTGGAAAAGATCCTAAGCTGACAGAGAAGCGCCGAGTTCCTTGCACTCAACACAAACTCCGAAACACTTGTCGCCGTATCGTTCCGTATCTTCCGTCTATAGCGATTTGTAAGCCGCTAGATTTGCATGCGCCAAGCGAAAGGAGGCGATCAGAGATAGGAGACACTAGATACTCTGGACATTATAGTTTGGCTGACAAACATTATTAGGCTTGAAAACAATAAGCGTTGAAAACAGACGCAGAATGGGCTTTCGAGAGGGTTTGTTTGCAGATCTTGCTTCAAAACGTGTTACAGCAAATAGTTGAATGGATGCAGCAACTCGTAACGAGTTACGGCTACTTCGGAATTTTCCTCATAAGTCTCATCGGCGCCTTATCCATCTTTTTCCCTATACCCTACACGGTGGTTATTTTCACGCTTGGAGGCCTATTCGATCCTTTTCTGATTGCAGTCGCTGCAGGATTAGGGTCTGCAATTGGTGAATTCTCCGGCTACCTGCTTGGCTTTTACGGAAGAAAAGTCATCAGTCCAGAGCGACGTAGAAAAATGGAGTTTATGCTTAAAGTCTTTGATCGATTTGGTTCTTTCGCCATTTTTCTTTTTGCTTTGACACCTCTGCCAGATGACATCCTTTTCATTCCACTGGGCATCATGCGTTATAGTTTCTTGCGAGCATTTATTCCAGCTTTAATCGGAAAAATGAGCATGAACTTGATCGTGGCTTTCAGTGGGCGTCTATCAATCCAGATCATTAAAGACATCTTTGGCGAAGGGAGCGATTGGATAGCAGTTTTGCTTGGGGGCTTCCTTGGCATGGGATTATTGATAATTATTATAGTTGTCATGTTCAAGATTGACTGGGAAAAAATCTTCATGAAATACATAAAGGAAAAGGACAAGAAAACCCGACGAGAACTCGCTCAGATCCTAGAAGTTTCAACGGTTCACAATCTCCACTAATGGTTGCGAGTTCCAAAAAAGGTAACTTGACCATGTTCGAGAAGCAGACGAAACTTTTTTACACGTGGATTTCAGGGCTGTTTTCTTCGATCTATAGGTTTTATATCTGACAGCACATCCTATTGTCAGAACAAACCCTTTGTTTGAAAAGGAGGGAAGAGCGTTGTCGGCCAAAGCATCCATCAGAGATGAAGATTTTGTGTTTGAGAACACTCCCGTCAAAATTCTCGTGAACCGGAACTGTCCAGAGATGGAGCTCGCTGGTCTAACGATTGGGCCTTTCCAAGAGGGAAAGGAGTACGAGGTAAGATTCTGGATAGCCGAGGAGCTGGAAAAGGCGGGAATAGCGCGTATTAAGGAGGAGGAAATGCTGGACGCGATGAAACTCCACAAGATTCACTGGAAAGAGCGCGTTCAGTCGGTCAAACAGATCTCCTCGCTCTCAGAGGATTTCTACCCTCGGTTGCGCCGCTACCTTTCCACGGTGAGAGGAGATGCTTTGAAGAAACCTGAAAAAATGAAAGAGTACGAAAGGGCGTCAGGTTTGTCCCGAGACATCGTGGATTGTAGACTCAAAAAAATAATTTCTTTAGCCTCAGCGTCCACGCAAACCGAACAGTTTCTTAAGAGCATGACGCGAGAGGAGCGCGTCATCTATGAGCGCTTGCACGAGATTATTACCAGTTGGAAAGAAGAAATTCTGAAAGTGAGGTGAATCCTTGACAGAAGAAGCAGTAGTCGCTGATCCTCAGGAGAGGTTTCAAGACCTTTTCAAGTCAGACAAATATCGTCAACGGATTTCAGAGATGGCAATCGCCAGCAAAACTTCGTTCGTTGTGGAGTTTGGCGAACTGCTAGCCACGGATCCAACGCTGGCAGAGAGTGTCATTGAAAATCCAGACCAGTATTTAGAGCACGCGAACCGTGCAGCTTTAGCTCAATTGCAGATAGAGGAGCCTGAGTACGCTGAAGAGACTGAGAAAGTAAGCGTTCAATTCAAGAATTTACCTGTAACTATGTCACTGCGAGCGTTGGGATCCGATCACATTGGAAGGCTGGTTATGCTGGAAGGCATCGTTGTCCGGGCTACACCTGCCAGACCTATGGTTACCCGAGGAGCCTTTCGATGTAGAAGATGTGGAACTGTCACTCACGTCGATCAGACAACCTCGTTCTTGAGGGCCCCTGCTCAATGCACCGATCCAGCTTGCAGAAGAACAGGACCCTTCGACTTTCTTCAAGAACAATCCACTTTCATAGATTCTCAAGAAATCCGTATCCAAGAACGCCCCGAGGATCTCCCTCCAGGGCAACTTCCCCGCTGGATAAACATCAAGCTTACTGAAAGGGACCTTGTGGACGTAGCGAGACCTGGAGACGATATTTCTGTGGTAGGTGCTGTCCGGGCGGTTGCTCCAACCCTGCCCCGGGTGGGAAAGCTGCGGGTATTTCACCTGCATTTGGACGCTAACTATGTGGATGTTTTAAGCAAAGAAGCGGAGGCGGTGCTCGCCACGCCAGAGGAGGAAAAGCAGATACTGGAGCTGGCGAGAGATCCTTGGATTCATCGCAAGATCATTCGATCAATAGCACCTTCCATCTACGGTTATGAACATGTGAAAGAGGCGATCATGTACCTTCTCTTCGGAGGAATTCCCAAACAGTTCACCGACATCAACATTCGGGGAGAGATGAACGTACTCCTGATAGGGGACCCTGGGACAGCCAAATCGCAACTCCTACAATACGTGTCGAGAATCGCGCCCCGCGGTCTCTACACGTCTGGCCGAGGAACTACGGCCGCAGGCTTGACCGCGGCGGTGCTTCGTGAGCGAGAAGGTGGGATGACCCTTGAGGCAGGGGCGCTGGTGCTTGCGGATAAGGGTGTCGCTTGCATCGACGAGATGGACAAGATGCGTCCCGAGGATAGGGTGGCCATCCATGAGGCGATGGAGCAGCACACGGTTTCGGTGGCTAAAGGAGGCATCGTGGCTACCCTCAATGCTCGAGCCGCGGTGTTAGCTGCGGCAAACCCGTCATTGGGTCGGTATGAACCCTATCGAACTGTAGCGGAAAACATAGCTCTTCCAGTTACGATTCTGTCCAGGTTTGACCTCATTTTCGTTTTGAGAGATGTTCCGGAGAAGGAACTGGACTCTAAGATGTCTGAGCATATACTTGCTCTTCACAGAACTGGCGTTGTGCCAGTTGAGCCACCTGTGTCAGCCGATCTCCTTCGAAAATATGTCAGCTACGCCAAGAGTTCTAAACCGGTTTTGACGGATGATGCTTTGAGCCGTCTGAGGGACTTTTACCTGGCAATGCGCTCGGCTAGCGAAACTGAGGGAACGCCTATTGCGATAACTGCCCGTCAACTCGAGTCCCTTGTGAGATTGGCTGAGGCTAGAGCCCGCATTGCCCTCCGAAAAGAGATTTCGGCTGAAGATGCTGAAGCCGCGATTGCCGTCATGAAAAGGTCGCTTGAAGAGGTTGGAATCGACGTTTCCTCTCACAAAATGGACATTGACCTCATTATGACGGGTAAACCCAAGAGTCTACGTGACAAGCTGGGAATCGTGTTGGATGCTATTGTTACGTTGGAGAAAGAAACAGGCATGGTTGAAAAGAAGGCTCTTCTAGAAAAGCTTGAAGCCGAGTATGATCTTGTGGGGGCTGAGGCGGAGAGGCTCATAGGGCAGTTGTTGAAAGAAGGAACCATATACTCTCCCAAAGAAGGATACCTAAAGAAGACCTAGGCTTTTTTAGGGATACCCTAGGGTTTTTTTATTTCCTCTTGCGGAATATTTTGCCTCCGTCAGTGTAATCTCCAGTGACGTATTCGAATCCAGTTTCAGCAGGCTCACAAGCATGTATGAATCAAACCAGTCCACCTGAGCAAGGTCCCCCAGCTGTAAACCTTTAATCTGCTTTGAAACTTGCTTGTTCATGGCTTAGATCCTTCCAATTTTGTAGCGGGACACGTTTTCAGTTTACTTCTCAAGCATACTCCATGAGAAACCGAGTGGAAAACAAAGTATTAAAACCGTGACAAAAACAATTAAAAAAGAAAAAGATTGGAAAATTAGTTTTTCATCCTGAAACTATCGCGCGTATGGCGTTGTCTTATCTGCTTTTTATCTTTAGAGTCTCGGGTATTGATAGCCACAGAAGAGTGATTTTTGAGGCCTCCATAGAGAGTATTAAGAGAAATACGAAAACGGGTCCGAAGAAGCTCCAGATGATGCCACCGATTATCGGTCCTATAACGTTTATGACCCCTGAGAGTAAGCTTAGGACGCCCCACCATGTTCCTAGGAGGTAGGTGGGAACAAATTCTTGGCTCATGGCTCCTTGAGTTACCAACCCAAGCGTAAAGAAGCCTTGGAGAAAGCCTGAAATTATGAGTGTAGTGGAGTTGGTGGCAGAGATGAGAAGGAGAATGGACAGGGCGTAAAAGGGTGTTACTAGATAAATCACCTTCTTTCTACCGATGGTGTCCGCCAGCCAACCCGTGGGAATGGATAGGAGGAGGGGCAGGATCATGGAGGCGGTGGTCATTCCCCCTAAGATGAATTGGTCTGCTGCTTTTACTTCTGCTACGAAGAGGGGTAAATAGATTAGACTTACAGACCATGAGGTATTTGATAAAGCTCTGTACAGGATCCACCTTTTCACGTTTTTGCCTCGTGCAAGGACTTTCCTCATATTTTTAAGAAATCCCATTTCGCTTCCGAGTCTTGAAGAGCTCTTTTTTTCAACAGTATCTCTATAGTACCTCAAGACTAAGAAGAATATGAATAGGAAGCCAATGGCCTGAAGTACGTAGAGGGGTCTTATTCCTTCAGGTGTCAACCCGCCGAATTCTGTGATAATTATGGCACCTATCATGGGAGAGATGATTCCCGGAATAGCTGTGAGGGTATCACACAGCTGCATTCCCATAGCTCTCTCCTTCGTCTTGAGATAACTACCGCAGACCATGGGGCACACCGTCGTTAGGACCTGCAGGGCTAACATGGTGATTAAAAGAGCTGGGATTGTTGTCAGCCAATCTGGAGATAGGGCAAAGATCAGGGATCCTAAGGCTACCAACGGCGTTCCTACCAAGAACATTCTTCTTATCCCATGTTTATCAGCAAGCCAGCCAGTGGGCATGGAGATGACTGTGCCAGCAACTCCACCTACGCCGTTCGCAAGGCCCAGTTGCAAGGAATCGGCTCCTAAACCTACGATATATAAGGGTTGGTATCGTTGCGTCAAAGAGACAAAGAAATATTGAAGGGCTGCTCTAAGAGTATTCACTTTGAACGGTCTCTCTTGCCTCTTTATGAAGCTGACCGCCCTCTCAATCACTCTGTTTTTCACCCTTCTGTTGATTTTTCATCCTTCTATGGTATCTATGCTTATTAGGATAACGATTCATGCTGCCCACGTCAGTTGATGTGTGTGTGAAGATGTTCGAGGTGAATAAAATGAGAGCAACATCTTTGCAGTTACGTTGATCCCATGCATGCAATAGGATTATCGAACTTGGAACTTTTTCTTCTAAAGGATACATGGAAAACATTGTTTAGATATTGATTTGTAGTTCAGAACATTCAGCTACGAGTTGGAAATATTCTGAAATATGGCTTGGCGCGCGCGAGATTCTAGTTGATATAACATCAAAGTCAGGGTGATATCAGAAGATATCTCTACAGCACCGTGGGTTTGAGTCCGACTGGCGGCGCCAATAACATTGTTTTTCCGGACCAGCGACCTTTCACTTTCTCTTCCTAAACAGCTTTGCGTCGTCTATTTCGCAAATGTATTCATAGCCCACTTCTATCAGCTCTGAGGCTTGTTGTTGAGGTGTGGTTGAAGATTCTGTGAGAATGGGTTCTGGTTTCTCTGCAAGTTTCCGAGAATCATTGCAAGTATGTGCGTGCATTGTTCCTTTTACCATGCTATTCTCTTCCTGCTTTATCCACTCTAACGTTTTTCTTTTTGTTTGTTCAAGTGACAACTGTATAGAAGCGTGCACAAAAAAAGAAGAGGTATAGAAGAGTTTCTAGACCTTGAAGAAAATTACATAGGACACTTGTATTTGCCTTTTTCCAGCCACTCTAGCGCCTCAGCTTCCCTAATTCGTTGTAGACGTCGCTTTTCTTCTAGAATCATGATTTCGTTATACTTTTCAGATATCAGGGCTCTAATGACTTCTGTATTCTGCTTTAGACCCATATACCTCTTTACGACTTCGAACTTTTCAGTTTCAGCGTCTTCAAAGTTTATTCTTATCGGTATCTTGTTCTGCAAAATCATTTTTTGAGCCATTTTTATACACCTGGCGTGTATATAGACTTGCGTCCTTATAAATATAATGTGTATAGTATAACGGCCAGTATATATCATAAATACATAGCATGCCACAAAACGTATATGTAAGTCTACATATTTGAACGATAACAAGAAACAGATTCAAGGTGAGTTAGATGCCAAAAATTATCGCGAAAACTAAGCTTATAGAAAATGTTCGTACAATAGTTGACAACTCCAGAACTCACAGCGTTGTTTGTGACCTGCAAAACGCCAAGGGAGGGCAGGATACTGGACCAACAGCACTGGAACTAGCAATCATGGGACTCGCTGATTGCGCCGCCACCATATTTGCAGATGTAGCCAAGCAAAGCAAAATTGAAATTACAAAACTCGAAGTAGTGGCAGAGGCAGAAAAGCCAGCTGATTCGCCCATATTAAAGAGCGTGAAGCTAAAAGTCCACGTTTCCGCTAACGCGAGAAAAAAGTTGCTCGAAGCAGCATGGAGAAGAACTGAAGCAAACTGCCCAGTAGTAGCCATATTTAAAGACCCAATACCTGTGGAAGTTGAATTGGAAACGACAACTCTGGAATAAACAAGCACAAAATCCTTTTTTGTCTTTTCTTGTATAAACGCTGCAGAAAAAGAGTAAGATGCTTGCTTGCATGTTTTTGCGCGCGCTCGGTATTATATGGTGGCTACCTCGTAGAAAGAGCGAACCAAAAGTCGAAAGATAGAAGGAAATATCTCAAATTTCCCGCAAATCTTTTTCTCCTACTATTCTTCATAGCTGAAAGAGATGATTAGTATGTCAAATAATAATGCAAAAAGATTAGAGAAGTTTAAGTCGATAACAACCGAAGTTTTCGCCTTGACGCTTGGTCTTGGAGCCTTCTCCCTTTCTACAATTCCTCGAACGAGCATGATGGATGTTGCAGAAGCAGTCTTTGCC
>Ga0209636_10001890_pt1 | contig 21204 bp, 22 predicted proteins | sample DeeMarSWOR152_54_FD_187464 | JGI IMG/M metagenome (GOLD analysis project Ga0209636, IMG submission 187464) | Marine sediment microbial communities from White Oak River estuary, North Carolina - WOR-1-52-54 (SPAdes) (version 2) | ecosystem: Environmental > Aquatic > Marine > Intertidal zone >...
AAAGATGATGTCCTGTTGCGTGACGGTCAATATACTCCCCCAGAACAGGTTTAAGGCTTCAGTCCTGGCCCCGGGCATCAGGCCCATGAAGAGGAAAGCAAGTCCCAGCATCAGGGAAAAAATAATACCTATGGAAGTATCAGGATTTAATTCCCCACGGTCAGCCACGGGTCCGATAATGGCTGCTGAGCCCAGGCTGAAGAGCAAGGCACCAATCAAGGGGTTAAACCCCAGCCAGAGTCCCAGGAGCGCTCCGGCAAAAGCAGCGTGGGCAATACATACCCCGATAAAGGAGAGGTGCATGGTAACTACGAAGACGCCCACCACAGAACAGGTTATGCCGCCGAATAACCCGGCCAGAATGGCATTCTGCATGAAATGGTACTGTAAAATAGAAAAATCCATTCCCGCACCTGTCATTATGTCTGAACTGGAGCAATCTCAGCTGGTACTGAGACTGGAGCTCCGTAAAGCTGACTTAGCACCTCTTCACTGAGCATTGACTCCGGGCTACCTTGCTGCCATATCTTGCCATCCTTCATTAAAATCAGTCGCTGGCAAATGGGGGGCAGCGTTCTAAGGTCATGGGTGACAAATAGGGTAGTCGTATGATACTCCTTGTGAATGAGTTGTATCAGGCTTAAGATTTCGCGTTGAGCTTTTCGGTCTATTGAAGCTGTCGGCTCATCGAGAAGAAATATCTCAGGCTGCTGGACTAAAGCTCGGGCAATAGCTGCCCTTTGGTATTCGCCCCCGGATAGATGTCCTATTGGGCGTTGGGATAAATGAGCCATGCCTACCATTTCCAATACCTCATCCACTGTTTTCCATTGAGCCCGTGTTGGCCGACGGAATAGTCCCAGGCGACCGTAGCAGCCTACCATTACCGTCTCTCTAACGTTGATGGGCAACCTGGGGTCGATATTTTCTACCTGAGCCACATAACCTATGCGCTTCCTTAAATTAATGCTACTTCTCCTATTTAGCCGCGACCCTAATACCCAGGCTTGTCCATGGACCAGTTTGCCCAGGCCATTAATTACTGTGAGCAAGGTAGTTTTGCCGGCGCCGTTAGGTCCGATGATGCCGATGAATTCTCCTTTCCCTACCTCCAGAGACACGCCCTGTAAAGCCACATCTTCCCTGTAGGAAACTACAGCGTCTTGAATCTTGATGACTATATTATCCATATTGTTCCTCCCATTCATTCAAAGCTTCCAGCAGTAAATCAACGTTCTTATCTATTGTCTTCTCCCAGGTTTCGGTGTTTTCGAAACCGCCGGGAAAGTTGGATATGGTTACCTGAATGGCTCCAATATCCTGTGCCATAGTTTCACTTGCCGCTGTGGCACCACTCTGGAGATTGTCGATGACTAGAGCTACGCCAGCGTCTTTAGCTTCGGTTACCAATTGTTCCACATCGGCCACACTTAAGTCTTCAGGCCGACCGTAGATAGCCACGACATCAAACCCGGCCCACTCTACAAATCCTTTTTGCATGTCAGCGCAGATTACCTTTACCTCCCCTAACCCGGCTCCCAATAATCTATCTTCTACATCCTCTCCCTTAGCTAAAATAGCTTGCGCCCTTTCTGCAGCTTTGCCCTGATAATACGCGGCGTTCTCCGGGTCTATCTCGCCCAGGGCCTGAGCAATGTTGTCTACTGCTTCAGCTTGGACTGCGGGTACCATCCAGTTGCCTGTAACATTAATAACCGTGACGGTAAGGTCGGGGTTTTCTGCAGCTTCAATCAGTCCAGTGACATTTTCGTAATTTTCTTGCCAACTGTGGATGAAAAAGGCCTTGCTATTGGCTAGTGCCACAATATCGCCTGGCTTTATATCATAATGTCCCGGACACACACCTGGCGGTATAAGGGTGTGAGTTTCCACCTTGTCGTCAGCTAAATCCTCAATAATGTTGGCAATAAGTGAGCTCCCTGCCATAATATCAGCCGAAGGTTGGGCACAGGACAGAAACGTCATTAGAATACCCAGGAGCAATATTACCGAGAAACCTATCAGGATTTTTCTTCTCATGAATTCCTTTTTAACACTCCATGCATGTGCAATTAATTGCAATCAACAGATAAAAAAATTAATCCTCTTCCAGTTGTATTTGAGACTTCAAGAAGTCTATCTGCCGCACCTTGCCCTGGAAAACCTTCCTTTCTCCAAAGAGGGTCTCCACTTCTACTCGCCGGTCAGCAATTGTCATGCGTGCAATGTCCTCCACAATCGGCTTGTCACCTTCTTTAGCCTCATAAAGTTTAGCCATACACATCCTAGTGCCTCCCCTTGCTCTTTGGTAGAGCCTGTTTTGCTTTCGTTAGCTCGTTGCTAGCCGCAGCCATCTTGGCGGCTGCTTCCTGTAACTGCTGGGCTACCTCAGTGGACAGCGAGACAACTTTATCAGCCCAATCACGGAACTCTTTTTCATGCTCGCTGTTATGTTCAATCCAATAGTCAAGCAGAATGCGCAGTTTTTCTTGAATGTCATCCATAGCAATGCTTCTATTTACAATGTTTGGTCAGGCTTTGTTTCCTTTTTTCCTACGGCACCCGCTGCACTCCCCTGAAATGGCCAGGTGCCTTAAATCAGCATCAAATCCGTATTCCTGAAGCAAGTTATCCTTTAACAGATATAGTGCGGACTCCTCCAGGTCTATTACCTTGCCGCAGCTACGGCAAACGAGATGATGGTGATGCCCCTTCTCGGCAACATGATAGCGGACACGCCCTTCGCCGAAGTCAGTTTCCGTAACTAAATCTAATTTCTTCAGTAGTTCCAGAGTGCGATAGACAGTGGATATATTGGCATAGGGATAACGACTATGTAACTGCTCATAGATTTCTTCAGCGCTGATGTGCTTGTCGGCACTATGAAGTGCCTCGATGACCAGCATGCGTTGGGGAGTTAAGCGGTGTCCCTTTTCTAGAAGAGTTTCGTGGCAGCTCATTGCCGGAGGGCATTATAACAGGAAAGCAAAATTATTGCAACAAGTTGCTAATGCAATTAATTTCCGATAGCTTCGGCAGGTTCATGGAATGGTAATGTTGGAAAAACTTTGCTAGCTTGTTTAACTGGTATTTTCTGTATATTATTGAAGCGGTTTTTATGTTAATACATATTTGGAATGTTATTCCTGAAGCGTGTCTCCGATCAGTTTGAAGTTCAGCAAAAAGCAATTCGCGAGAAATGGGAAAAACAAATGCCTCTTAAAAGTTAAAAGACCAAATTGATGAATTAGCAGAAGACCCTACCCAATACGGTGACAGTTTTTTCGTGCCTAAGAAAGCTCGTTGGGGGCACATATTACCAGCGGAAAAGTCTTGGTAAGAAAAGAAGTTTAATAAACGCCCTCCTCATCTAAGGTTTTTGCCTTCTCAGGCTTCATGGCTCCTTCAACAGCATAATTTAACTCCAAAAAAGAAGGGTAGGTTTAGGGTTGTTACTCCTCGAGTTGTATAGAATAGGGGGCTCCAAATACCTCAAAGGCAACAGTTTCCTTTATTGCTTTAAATCCGCCATGTGGAAATCCAGCCGGGGTGAATACGTACGTTCCAGGCCCCACCTTCCTTCCTTCAACTTCCAACTCTCCTGATATGCCATATGTATGGTGGTATGTTGAATGTGTATGTCGCGGAACCTTCACTCCCTCTTCAATCTTGACCAAGCGTGCAAACTCGCCGGTAGCCTTAACAACTCCCAATACCTTTTGTTTTACTCCTTTGAGCGCCGTATCTTCCCACTCTATAGCCTTCTCGTTTGCCATTATTACAAACGACGCCAACGAGTGTCCCTCTTCGGTCACCTTCAATCACCTCCTTTTTTATGTATTGTAGTTGTAACATATTATTTACTGCGGGGGCAACTTCCCCGAAATCGTTTATGTATTATGTCATATTTGTCCTTAAGAATAGCCATAATAACCTCCTTCGACCTAGCTTTGCGGCCAATTCGCCAAACGCTGGACAAGGTGGCTCTTTCTTATTTAATAGTCGAGTGCTTTATAAGTTTCGACCTATCACCAAAGAGCTATCCGAAGGGATTCATAAGTTGCCGCTTCGAGTAACTGGGTTTGCTGCCTTCTTACTTTCTAGCGATATGGTGACCGGCCCATCATTATGAATCTCCACCAGCATGTGCTCCTGAAAAAGCCCTGTTTCCACCTTGAGCCCTGTGGAGCGGACTTGCTCCACAAAAAACTCATATAATTCCTTAGCTAGGTCCGGTGGGGCGGCCTCGGTAAAGCTGGGTCGCCTCCCCTTGCGTGAATCAGCCAGAAGAGTAAACTGGCTTATTATTAAAATATCTCCCCTTGTCTCCAGCGCGGAGAGGGCGAAATGACTTGCCTCGTCGGCAAAAATACGCAGGTTAACCACTTTGTTTGCCAGATAACTGGCATCTTCCCCCGAATCACCTTGAGCAACGCCCAGAAAGACCACCAGCCCCCGGCCAATCTCGCCTACTATATTATCATTCACGCTCACTGAGGCCCTGGAAACCCGCTGCACTAATGCTTTCATCTTGATTTAGCTCAATATAATTATGCCACCTTCTCAAATTTATTTCCGCATTGGTAGATAGTTTGACCAGCATTTTGACAGTCCACTGTGTTAAGCAAATGCCAGCCTCGCATAGGTGTTCTATTTGAGGTCGGTTGGAGGTATAATAGAGTTAGGAACGACGTGAAACTCGGCTAAATAGGTGATGAAGCTGTCGAAGTCTTATATCCTTCTAGTGTGCACGTGGTTGCTTTTTTTGGGCCTAACCATTTACTTGCGGTTCATAAAAGGGCTGGAGCCTCCTATTGCATTATTGATTCTCTTAGTAATAGTTGCGCTCATCCCATTGGCTGAGAGGTTGAAAATCGGAGATTGGTTTGACTTTACAAGGAAAGTGGAAGGTCTGAGTAAAGAAGTCTCATCTACAAAGAAGGAACTAAGTGAAATAAGAAACATGCTTACAGTCAATATACGAGGTCAACAACAGTTTAATATATCGCTCCAAGATGAAGAAGCTGCACGAGCTTTCGCTGAATCTATGTCGCTCAAATCTGAAGCGCAATACTCGCTTTCTAGCATTCAGTAAGATGAGGATGCATTCGTCTCCGAGAAGATGAGCCCGATTGACAGGCGAAGGTTCTTCTTTATTCAGGTTGCCGATGAAACAATAGCCTCGGCAAAGCCAGTATTGGAGGTACTATATTATGCTAGGTTGACAAAGCAGCAAAAGGACGTATCGCCACGAAAAAAGCGGTTTCTAGGTAAGGATTTGCTATCTATTATAGAAGAATTGCAGACTGACTGGAGTGATACCATTGATGTTGGTAAGGACAATGCCCCAAAATATTTGGAATCCATTGAAACCCTGATTAAGGTTCGTCACGATGTAGCTGAAACGACCATAGATACTCCCTCTGTTGAAGAAGGCAGACGATTACTACGAGACGCTGGTTATGCTATTGGCTACTTCTCTGGAATGATATCGGCGGGTTTTAGTGCCTTCCTCATGTAGAAATCATGGTTCTCCTTTCGCCGATTATCCTGGGGACATAATACCTAGTTTGTAGTAAGCCTAATTGGTATAGTGTCTCTAGAAATTCCTGAAAGTGGGTTCGAAGATGAGCGATAACAAAGCAAAATCACATGGAAAAGTACCGATTCCTCAAGAGTATTGGATCGGACAAGAATTAGATTGGGAAGCGCCTTCTATACCTGTTGACTTGCGCGTAGAACTTCCGTTTTGGATTATGGTTCCTGATTGTGCTCAAGATATTGATGTTAACGGTCATAAATTTCGCGTAGAGATTAAAGATTGCTACGTGGAACTTTATGCTGGAGTGGTCGTTGATTCTCGGTATACCTGTGTTTATTTTGGGCCGCCTAGGAAACTAGATCCAGAATTAAGAAAAACCATAAAGAAAAGTCATGCACCCGTTTTGAGCCGCAAATGTAAAACTATTCTTCGCATATATTCAGCATGTAACAAAGATGTACTTGAAGCGGCTAAATCAGAAGACAAACGCTCACGTTCAGCACAACTTTATCTTAGATCTTTCTGTGCAGCTCATATTGAAGTCGTCAATCGCTTGATACAGAAATATAGGCTTTCGACGTATGACCTTTTTTCTTACGAGGTTAGCCCGTGGGATGTCCCTATCTGGTTTATAGGCTCTGGGGGCGATGCTCTCAGAATAGTCCTGCAGGATTACGGTGCATGGGACGAAAAGCCAATTATGTATAGTAGTACCAATGATAATAAGGGTGAACGCTATAAGCTTATTGACGCGGCTGAGTTACAATCGGTCATGAGTGCCGAAGCAAGCGTAGGCGAGCACGAATTACTAGATGCGTTAAATTTCATAGAAAGAGGAGACTATTCTGGGGCGGTTAGGAGAATTACCACAGCTATCGAGGCACAATTAGAATCAGTCCTACGCCAAGAGCTTTTGAAAATTCATCCAGTGGCTGAAGCAGAGAAGAAGCTTAAAGCTTCAGAGAATGATTTCCTGGGCAGGCTACGCCAATATCAGAAGCTCAGCAGAAGAACATTGTCAGCAACACTGGGAAAAGAATTAGAGGCTACTCGAGCTATCAGACACTCAATTGTTCATGATGCATATCGGATTTCTTTTAGCCAACGGGGGCAGGCAGAAAGAGCTGTAGACACCGGGCGATGGATTTTTAATTGGCTTGAGAATCAGCCCACCCGAACGGATGTAAGAGAAAAACGGATAGCCAAGCGATATCTTGGGAGTTACTTCAGCCTATTCAGTACAGAAATTACCCCAACGGGAGTAATTGTACATAAACCCACATCATGGCACTATTCTGGGGACATAATACCAGATTTGTAGCACGCCTAATTGGTATGGTGTCCCTGGAATTCTAGAATTTGCGGTATTGACCATTGTCCTTGATTCTCATATGATGTATCAAAAAGACAAGAGGTGAAGCTATGCCATTTTGTCCAAAATGTGGAAAGGAAGTAAGTGAGGGCTTCATGTTTTGCCCTGGGTGTGGACAGAGGCTTAAGGTTGGGGTAACGGCAGAGAATACATCAGGACAAGGTAAATTAGCCATAGTCCCAGAGGAAGTTAAGGGGTGGAGCTGGGGAGCATTCAGCTTAAACTGGATATGGGGAATCTGTAATAGTGTTTGGATAGCGCTACTTTGTTTTATTCCCTATTTTAATCTTGCTTGGGCTATCGTTCTTGGTATTAAGGGAAGTGAGTGGGCATGGCGGAATAAGAAATGGGACAGCATCGAGCACTTCGAGAGTACGCAGAGGATATGGAATATTGCTGGCATAGTAGTATTTGCGATGTCAATAGTTACGGGAATTGCAATAGCTGTAATCATCTTTGCGGTTGTTATTCCTCTAGCCCTGCGTTGTTCTGCATGAATTCTCATTAGCATCTGGCCCATTCCGGGGAGATAAAACCTAATCTGTAGTAGGCCTGATTGGTATGGTGTCCCTGGAATTAAGGAGCGGAGAGACTACCACTATAAAGGGGGTATTGACACTTCCTTCACTAGCGATATAATGGAGTTATAAGGCTAATATAGGGTTGGGGTCAAGTGTGTGCGTCAGAGGGTTGTTATAGTTCTCATCATGCTCAGCCGAGTGCATATAGACATGTGAACCGGGCTCTGTCTTCCTATAACAGTAAAATTTGCAATCTCCGTCGACTTGGTAATAAAGAGAGGCAGAAAACCTCATGCCATGTAAAATAGGAATAACCACAAACCCGGAGGCAAAACAGGCATACTGGCAGAACCAGACCACAGGGTTTACGAATTGGCAGATACTGGAAATCTTCAGAAGTAAATCAGCAGCGAAGGAATACGAGACCACATATGCCTTTAGACATAAATGTGAGGTAGCACCAAGCGCTTATGAGGCACCTAGCACAGCGAAGGAATTAACGACTGAGTACGAATGGTGGTACGTCTACCACTTTGATTATGCGACGGAGATAGCCCAATCACCTGCTGAGTAGACGGAGGCGCAGTCTCCTTTCCTTAACCTTCCCCAGGGTGGTTATGGTGGTAAAATCGAGGACAGACTTCCTTCAGCCATCTGTGGTTTATTCTGGGGACATAATACCTAAAATGATGGTTTGAGGCGAGCCTTGTAAAATGCTATTGTATTAGGTGGTTTCCTATCGGGGAAGTGTCGGAATTGGCAGACGAGCATGACTTAGGATCATGTGCCGAAAGGCGTGGGGGTTCGAGTCCCCCCTTCCCCACCAATTCACCAACCATAAAAAACTTTACGGTGTTTAGCCTCCATAGCTGTCACAAGCGGGCGAGCCTAAATTATGCTATCCACCAATGTAAACTGGCAAGCCAAAACGCTCGAAGACCGTTCGAAGTCCCTGTAAGTGTTCCTCAGCGGGTGGACTGGTGGATACCCTGTAATTCACTTCCAGTCTTTCAAACTTTGTCTCCCCCAGCCGGTGGTAAGGCAAGAGGTTGACCCGCTTTACGCAGTTTCCGAGTTCCTCGGCTATAAACCTGGCAGTGGCTTCGATGTTTTCCGCCGAGTCATTATACCCTGGTATTACAGGTATCCGGGCCCAGATAGGGATAGATAGCTTATGAGAGGCTCGCTTCGCATTATCCAGTAGCAGACGATTTGAGACACCGGTGTACTTCTTGTGTTTCACAGGGTCCATGTGTTTGAAGTCGTATAGTAGGAGGTCAACAAACTTCAGGACTTCTTTAAATATCCCCCAATCCGCGTGGCCACAGGTCTCCAGAGCCGTGTGGATGTAAGCCCCCTTACACAACCCGAGTATGCTGGTGGCAAACTCCGGTTGCGCTAAAGGTTCTCCACCAGTGAGGGTGACACCACCTCCAGACCTTTCATAGAATATGCTATCCCTTTTAATTTCCTCGAAGACTTCTTTGGCTGAAGTCCGTCTTCCCATAAGGCTTCTCGCCTCATTAGGGCATACTTCAGCACACTTTCCACAACCGACGCAAACTCGGCGGTTGATCTGTGACTTTCCCGAACGAATTTCTATAGCCTCCTGTGGGCACTCTTGGACACAATTGCCGCATCCGGTGCATTTCTCCAGGTTCAAAAAAATTTCGGGCCTGAACACTTGCCCTTCGGGGTTTGAGCACCAAATACACCTCAACGGACACCCTTTCATGAAAACAGAAGTTCGAATTCCCGGACCGTCATGGATGCTGTAGCGTTGTATGTTGAAAATCAGGCCTTTTACATCTTTCATTTTGGGCCATCAAACGTTGCTTTATACACAGAGCTCCGTGCGGGCGATAATCTCATCCTGAACTTGTTTGCTCAGCTGTATGAAGTAGGCACTAAAACCAGCTACCCTCACCACCAGGTCATGATAATTTTCCGGTTGCTTCTGAGCCTCAAGTAACGTCTCCGCGCCAACCACGTTGAATTGGACATGCTTGCCACCAAGGCTGAAATAGGTCTTGATGAGTGTAGCTAGCTTGTTCAGGTCTTCGGTCTCCCCCAGGGCTGAGGGATGAAACTTCATGTTCATCAACACGGACTGGAAACGCACCTGGTCTATCTTGGAGGCACTCTTGATGATAGCCGTAGGGCCGCTGGTATCCCTGCCCCGCATGGGCGAGGCTCCCCCGTCAGCCAGAACTTCACCGGCATACCGGCCATCGGGAGTGGCCCCGGTTATCGTTCCGCCCGCCCACTGTGAAGTGATTGAAATGGCTACAGGTATGAACTTTTCCCCGTAGACGGTCTTAACCATAGGCACCGTCTCAGCATAGAACCGATAGAGATCCATAGCTATTGAGTCCACGTAGTCGTCATCATTACCGTATTTAGGTGCTGCCAGACAGAGCCTTCGTAGTTCATCATATCCCTCCCAGTTTGCCTGCAGTGCCTCCTTTAGCTGTGCCATAGTTATCTTCTTTTCCTCAAAGACAAGCTTCTTGATGGCGGCCAGGGAATCGGCCACGTTTATCATGCCACAAAGGCTTATGGCCCCTCCATTTTCGTAAAGCATTCTGCGCTCCATCAGGCTCTTGCCCTCCTTGACCGCATCCGCCATGAGGGCCGAGTCAATCGGGGAGGCGTAGTCAATGGCACAGGCGATGTCAATGTTTATCAGCTCTGCAGACAGATGTATAAAGTGGACAAGATACTGCTTAAAAGCGCTCACAAAGTCGTCGAAGGTATCGAAGTTTTCGAGATTCTCTTTGAATGGGCCGACCTCCAGACCAGTCCTGGGATCTACGCCATTGTTCATGAAGATCTCAAGAACCTTCGGTGGGACAAAAAACGTGCATTTAGGCTGCCGAGAGTGTCCCGGCAGGCTGACTTCAATGCACCCGGCCATAACATAGTCCCGGGCAAGCTCGAGGGGGACACCCCTGGAAAGCAGCCATTCAGTGTAGGACTTATCACCGATAAAAGCAGGCATGCCCACGCCAGTCTTCACTACTTCGAGAGCTTTTATCATCAGCTCTTTTGGCGTCCCATCATGTACCCTGAGCGTTATAGTGTGGTGTGGAGTTCTTGTCCTCCTGGCCGCTTCCAGAATAAAGAAGGTAAGTTCGTTTGTGGCATCTCGGCCACCAGGCGTTACGCCCCCAATGGTGAAGTTGTGCCATTTGGCAAAGCCGGTGTACTGCTGCCGCTTCGCCCCGCGAAGCGGGGTGTTTATCAGTTGCATATCCTTAATCCGCAGAAGCTGTAGCAACTCTAAGACCTCTGCCTCACTGATTTTGCCATCCTTGATGTCCTTCTTGTAAAACGGGTACATGTACTGGTCGAATCTGCCAGCTGAGGCTGTGCCTTGCTGAGCCACCAGGAAGGTAAACCAGAAAGACTGCAGAGCTTCGTAAAAACTTCGGGCTGGACTGGCTGGCACCCAATGGCAGGTCTCGGCAATCCTTTGCAGTTCTGTCTTTCGTACTTGGTCAGCCTCGCTCAAAGCTAACTCTGTTGCCAGAGCGGCAAATCGGTTGGCAAGATGAATGACGGCCTTGAGAGAGATGATGACCGCTTGCAGAAAATGCGCCTTATTGACTGTATTAACAGTATCGGTAAACCTTATTAGGTCCAATTCCTCCTCAGCCTCTCTGATCAGGTGGTTAAGGCCATGGTTGAGGACTTTATCGAAGTTTACCACCCCTAGCCAGCGGTTTACGCCTATACCTATGCCCGCCTGAGCCCACCCACCAATTCCTTCTTCCCTGCTCTTAAACGGGGGAAGAAGTACCCCCGTCTGTGCAAACGGCCACAGCCTTTTATCCTCAAGGAGCTGCCCTATTCTGTACTGGAGGTTCTTGTCTTTCCAGTACGAAGTTAACTCCCTGATCTTTGGCCAGTCACCTTCGTCAACCTCAATGAACCCTTCCTGTTCAAGAATCTTTAAACCTTCCTCGGAAAAAGGCCCCATGAAGGGCTCAATCTCAAGCCCCATCAGCCGGCTAGCTCCATTGCCCACAATTAACTCGCCGTCCTCAATAAAGATCGTCATTTTTTTCACCAGATGAGCAAAGGCATTAGCCAGCCTCAAGATCATCGGCTCGTCCTTTGTTTGTTCCCATGATTCAGTAATCAACCGGGCCCTTTCTGTACACAGCGGATACCTCTCCACGTGAATCTCTTTGAGCAGCTTATCGAGCCTTTTCTGGATTTTTTCTCCAAATGTGATCTCGTCTAATTCAATTTGCATCATTTCCGCCTCCTTTCTATATGCTCAGCTCGGTACGAGCTATGATTTCATCCTGAACCCCTTTCCCTAGTTGGACGAAGTAAGCACTATAGCCAGCTACTCTTACAACCAGGTCGTAATAATTCTCTGGTTGTTTTTGAGCCTCGAGTAAGATTTCCCGGTTGACCACGTTGAATTGGACATGCTTACCACCAAGGCTGAAATAGGTCTTGATGAGTGTCGCTAGCTTCTTCAGGTCTTCGGTGTTCCCCAAAGTCGAGGGGTGAAATTTCATATTCAATAACGTAGACGCATAAAGCGCCTGGTCTATCTTGGACGCGCTTTTAATGATTGCGGTGGGCCCATTAGTGTCCCGCCCCCTCATCGGCGACATTGACCCGTCGGCGAGGACTTCACCAGCGTACCGGCCATCGGGGGTGGCTCCAGTTATAGCCCCACCAGCCCACATTGAAGAGATTGAGATGCCACCGGGCTGGTGCTTACCCCCCAAAGTATAGTCAAACTTTGTTATTGTCTTCGCTAGGAATCGGTACAGGTCTTTGGCGATTAGGTCTGCGTAATCATCGTCATTCCCATACTTAGGTGCCTCCAAGCACATCCGGCGCAACTCTTCATATCCCTCCCAATTTGCCTGCACGGCTTTCTTCAATTGTTCCATCGTTGTCTTCTTTTCCTCAAAGACAAGCTTCTTTATGGCGGCCAGGGAGTCAGCAACATTTATCATGCCAACGGGTAACAACACCGAATTTACTTCGTACGGCATCTTACGTTCAAAGAAACTCTTCCCTGCCTTAATACCGTTGGTCATCAGAGCAGCCTCAACGACGTGTTTCGCTAGTTCGCTTCGAACCGCTGCTCCTAAATTTGCTTCCTCTACCCATAAACCTATGAAATGGGCCAAATATTCCTTGAGAGCGTCCGTGAATTGAACGTAAGTCTGGAATTCATCTAGAGCTACTTTGAAGGGACCAACTTCTAAACCTGTTCTCGGATCTACACCGTTATTTAAGAAAATTTCAAGGACTTTGGGGGCGACAAAGAAGCTAGCCCCAACTATGCGCATTAGTCCGGGCAAGGCAACATCAAGACAGCCCCCTAAGGCGTAGTTTCTCGCTACAGAAAGAGGCACCCCTTTTGATAGCAAAAACTCAATATAGGATCTGTCGCCTACAAAGGCAGGCATGCCGACTCCTGTCTTTACCACCTCGAGAGCTTTTATCATCAGCTCTTCAGGCGTCCCTTCATGCACTCTCAGTGTTATGGTGTGGTGTGGGGTCGTTAACCGCTTAGCCGCTTCCAGAATGAGATAAGTAAGCTCGTTGGTGGCATCCTGACTATTCGAAGTTACGCCGCCAATAACCATGTTGTGCCACTTCGCCATTCCGGCATGCTGCATGCGTTTCTCAGGGCGAAGAGCAACGCGCACTAACTCCATATCTTTGACCCTCAGCTCACATAGCAACCTTACGACTTCTTCATCCGTAATCCTACCCATCTCCTTATCTTTCCTATAAAAAGGGTACATATATTGGTCAAATCTGCCCACGCCAATTGTTGGGCTTGGGTTGCAGGCTAAATAAATTAACCAGAAAGACTGTAAAGCTTCATAAAAACTTCTGGCCGGCTTGGCTGGCACCCAGCGGCAGGTCTCCGCTATCATTTGCAGTTTTTCCCTCCGTTCCGGATTAGCCTCTGTCCCAGCTTTAGCTTCGGCTAGATCGGCAAGCCTGTTGGCAAAGTGGTTGATGGCCTTGAGCGCTATAATAACTGCCTCCAGAAAGAGCCTCTTCTCGACATCATCCCTGCTGAAAAACCTTATACTTTTGAGCTCTTCTTCAGCCTCCTTCATTATGCTGTTCAGACCGTGGCTGAGCACTTTTTCGTAGTCCGGCACAGCCAGGTGGAGGCCATGGTAGATTCCCAAGCCTGAGCCAGCATAGGCACCTACTCCTTCTGCCCTGCTTCGCATTGGCGGAAGCCATATGCCGACCTGAAGGAATTTCCAGAGCCGTTCGTCAATTAGCTGTAACGTTCTATACTGCCAGTTCCTCTTCCTCCAGTACTCAGCCACTTCTCTAATCGCAGACCAGTCCTTGTCATCAATTACGACAACCCCTTCTTGTTCAAGTCCCTTAAGCAGCTCTACGTCTATTGGCCCCAGGAAGGGGTCGATCTCAACACCCCAAGGTTTGCTTGCTGCGTATCCCGCTATAAGTTCCTCTTCATCAATCCATATCGGTATGTTCTCCAGCACGTGTGCAAAAGCCTTCGCCTGGCGAAGACTTTCCGGCTCACCTTCCGTCTGTCGGTATATTTTGGTTATCAGTTGCGTCTTTTGTACACACAGTGGGAAATGTTCTCTACGTACCTTGTTCATCAGTTCTTCCATTGTTCACCTCCTGAGCTGCTGCGATTACTCATCTCAGTGAGGTCAGACCAAAGATGTCTGGCACACCTAGCAAATCCTTTTCTCGTATCCTTGCTAATATCTTTCTCTTATCTCCTCTTTTAATATCTTACCGCTGGGATTCTTCAGTAAGCTAACCCAGAACTCTACCGAGTCCGGTTTTTTATAGCTCGCCGGATACTCTTTACAATTCAGGTATCTACTAATTAAGGTAGAAGCCTTTCTTCAATAAAGCTGGAAACCTGGGATTTGACCTTATCGTCATCCCATTCCCTGGCATCAACAACGTCGGCATAAATGGTAAATAGCGGTATACCGGCATTTTCAAAAACAATCTTGGTGAACATGCGTCCGATATCACGTGTACAGCTTCTATTCACTATCATAACCGCTCCGTTGACTTGGTGCAACTTTGTGTATAGACAGAACCACCTCTTCCATGCTGTTGACGTCTTCCAGGTGCAAAATTAGTTCTATCAATTTACCGAGATCGCCCTTGGGGATTTGTTTTGCTGAATGTGCGGCACAGTCTATGAACTTGGCAACAAGCGCTTCCCAGCTCATTGGCTTTGTAGGATGCCCGTAAGCAAACTCTGGTATCTTTGAGCTAATCACCTTGTGCCCAACTCTCATCCCAATAAAGCCTTGATTAGCCTCCAGCTTGCTATCTACATCGTATGAGACTTTTCGAGCTGCTTCAAGTACCGTAGGGTCTCTAAGCCCTTGAGGCATGAAATGGTTCAGAGTGACTCCTCTGTGAACCACAGCCACAGCAAGAACGAAAGGTAAGCTGAATTTGGCATCAATGGCCGTTGTGGGACTCTGTTTTCTCTCCAACGGCTCGCAAAGCACTCTATCGATTGGTGCAGAGCTTATAGTCAGCCTAATTTCTTCGATATCATCAGCGTTTAGGTCATGCATCTCTATGATTTGAAGAGTTGCTTCTACAAAGGAATGAGTACCCCGGCAACTTGGCCACGGTTTGAAGCTGACATTAGCACCCTCAAAGATTTTGCCAAGCCCGTTCGTTAGCACTGAAAGGTCATAGTCTTGTCTGGCATATAGCCGGAAAAGTCCGGCTTTGCCTTCTATCGGGTGCTCAAAGCCGGTGATGCCTCTTAGCGCCAGTTGTGCTGATAGCACTCCTGCCTTCGCTGAGAAAGCATCCCGTATTGCTCTAACGATTGACCGGGTGCTGTGTGTCAACTCCGCACTACATGTTGCCTGACAAAGGGTAAAGGAAAAGGCGCCCACTATCTGCTCTTGACTTAGTTTCATTAGCTTGGCCGCAGCTGTTGCTGCACCAAAAGCTCCCAAGATGGGGGGCATATACCAGCCATATTTAAGAGGATCTTCCTTTAGCGCAAGGCCTAACCTACAGACTATGTCACTTCCAAGGGCGAGAGCAGTCATAAATTCCTTTCCGCTTACATTTCCAACAGATTCGGCTACCGCTAGAGCAGCTGGTATTGTGGCTGCATTAGGATGAACATTCGCTAGATCATGGGTATCTTCGAAATCTATGGCGTGTGCCATGGAGCCATTGGCAAATGCCGCCATGCAGGCTGGTACCTTAGCATTAAAACCAATTATTGTGCTTTCCTCTCTATCACCTCCGGCTATGGCTATATTGACAAACTGTTTGCATCCCTCACCCAGACCGCCGCCAGCTAATATTGTGGCCAGTCCGTCCAGGAAGCTCCTTTTCGTGATATCGGCAACATTGGCGGGGATGTCGTCATAATTAGTGGCAACGATATGCTTTGCTAATGTTAAAGACTCATTCATTGATTAGTATGTAACACCTCCTGATTATTTATGAATTATGACGTCATCCCCCTCAATAGTGTAATCAGTATCAAGCCCTTGGTCTTTCGTGATCTCTTGCATATATTTCACTACCTCACGGAAGCGGTCGTCCTTTGAAGTTAGCACTTCTGGTTGAGATTGTCCGTTAATATACGTAGGCAGAAAAGAAACGCGCTTTATCTCTCCATCGGAGATCACACATTTGGCAATAATCGTTTTTCGGGAATCACGGGGCATATAATAAGTAGGATAATCAGGGTCTGGCTGCCAGTCAGGATTGAGCTTCTGTATTTCTTTGTGCCTTCTGCTTTCCAGCATTTTCTTGGTTGCGGATAAGTCTAACGCGAAATTGCAGAGGCTGTAAAAGATAACCTTGCCTCTGTAGATCTCAATCGCCTTGAGTATGTGGGCATGGGTGCCTAGAATCAAATCGGCTCCAGAATCAATCGCTACATGAGCCACTTCTCTTTGGTATTCGGCTATCACAGCAGGAACGAAATGGATTCCCCAGTGCATAGACAGTATTACCAGGTTAGCTTGAGACTTTGCTTTCCTAATGTCATCTACCATCGCCCGTAGATCATCCTTGTGGGGAAAGGTATGTATTCGGCAAGGGGTGCCCGGCTGGTCATGCTCAACCTGCTCATATAACGTCCACGCTCTCAGAGGAGTACAACCAGGCTTGTCGATGTCAGCCCAGAATCCATAAGGCAAGATTGAGTTGTAGGCTAAAAAGGCTATCCGAGTGCCTTTACATTCAATAATTGCCGGTTTTCGAGCTTCTTCAATATTACTCCCTACGCCTATTACCAAAAGCTCTTGCTTCTTTAGCGCGTTGATAGTATCGAAAAAGGCTTCAGGCCCCAAATCCATGCAGTGATTGCTGGCGAAAGAAACGACATTGAAGCCAGCTTCTTTGATTGCCTGGGCTGTTTCTGGTTTTGTACGCGAAGCAAGCCTGGCTTGCGGCATGGGAGTTCCCCGGTTAGAAAGGTTCGCTTCGAGTTGGCAGAATACTATGTCTCCTCCTTTGAGAAGGCCAGTGACATGCTGGAATATTGACCCGGGCTCTTCTCTATTGGGAGCTACGTCGCCAACGGCGTAGAATACTAGATTACCATCCTCATTTATCATACAGTCCTCCTTTTTACTTCAGACCATCGGTTTGGATTTAGAACCATCAGATTGTCTGTTAGGAATTTCAGGCGTAGAGCAAACACGCTACATAGTGTCTTGAGCTCACTTCACTAAATATTGGTTCAGTTCGAGAACAAATTTGCTTAGCATAAGGACACCGGGGATGAAAGCGGCATCCGCTGGGAGGATTCAGAGGACTAGGCACCTCTCCAGAAACAATACTTTTCGGACTTCCAGAATCGGGATCGTCAGGGAGGCTCGCTGAGAATAATGCCTGGGTATAGGGATGTAGCGGGTCTGTGCACAAATCATCGCCTGGCGCGCTCTCGACTATCTTACCGAGGTACATCACGCTAATCTTGTCGCTCATATATCTCACTGTAGCCAAATCGTGCGAAATAAAGAGATAGCTTATACCCAATCTTTGCTGAAGCTCTTTCAGAAGATTCAGGATCTGAGCTCGAATAGAGACATCCTGGGAGGACACGGGCTCATCCAGGATGATTAAACGGGGATCGGAGGCCAAAGCTCTAGCGATGGCTATCCTCTGCTTTTGCCCGCCGCTGAATTGATGCGGATATTTCCTGGCATCACTTGAAGTTAGTCCTACCTCCTCCAACACCTTGGCTACCCTTTGCCTAACCTCGTTCTTATTAAAAGTACCATCTACTGAAATTGGCTCACGTATGATATTTCCGACCGACATTCTAAAGTCAAGTGAGGAAAACGGGTTCTGAAAAACTGCTTGCACAGACCTCCGGTACCGTTTAAGGTCTCTCCTGTTAAATTTCTTTACATCCTTGCCTATGAATAAAATAGAGCCGTCAGTTAGCTCCTCTAGTAAAAGAATAAGCTTGGCTATCGTTGTTTTTCCACATCCCGATTCCCCCACTAAGCCCACAGTCTCTCCAGAACCAATGGACAAATCTACTCCGTCAACAGCCTTTACCCATCCAACCGTTTTCATAAGGAGAAGGCCTTTTGTGACAGGAAAGTATTTCTTAATCCCTTGAGTCTCTAAAAGAATTTCCATCACTGCTGCCCCTGTGGATACCAGCAGCTGATATAGTGTTCACCACCCAATGCTAGTAGAGGAGGCTCGTCACGCCGGCACCTATCATCGGCTCGGGCGCATCGAGGAGCAAATCTGCAACCGTCTGGCAAGTTGTCAAGTTTAGGTGGCTGACCCTCAATGGAGACTAATGTATTTACATTGGTTCTTAGTTTCGGTACAGCCTTCAACAGACAGGAAGTATAGTAGTGGGCAGGCCCGTGGAAAATATCCCTCACCGGAGCACTTTCCACTATTTTCCCGGCATACATCACTGCCACTCGATCGCACATAGTAGCAACAATTCCAAAATCATGAGTGACAAATATGATCGCCATGCTCAACTCACGCTGAATATCTTTAAGAAGTTGTAAGTACTGTGCCTGAACGGTAACATCAAGAGACGTTGTCGGTTCGTCAGCAATGAGTAAGCGCGGTCGGCACGATATGGATATTGCTCCAACAACTCTTTGCTTCATGCCCCCGCTCATCTGGTGAGGATAATCCCTGATACGTGCCTCTGGTGCCGGTATTCTAACGAGTTTCAGCGCTTCTATGACCTTGGCGACCAAGCTGGGTTTTTTAGTCTTAGCATGGATAGCTATTGCTTCCGCTATTTGGTCACCTATGGTAAATACTGGGTTCAAAGATACCATGGGGTCCTGCAGGATCATGGATATTTTTCGACCGCGCAGCTTTTGTACCTGTTTCTCACTCATAGCTAAAATGTCTTCACCATCAAAGAGTATTCTCCCCCCGATAATACGGCCTGTTGGCTGAGGTATTAATCTCAGAATAGAGAGGCAGGTAACCGTTTTGCCACATCCCGACTCACCGACGATACCCAAGGTCTCATTTTCGTCAACATGGAAACTAACCCCATCCACGGCTTTCACCACTGAGTGACTAGTGATGAAGTAAGTCCTGAGGTCTCTCACGTCAAGTATCTGTGTCCCCATAATGATCCTTACTAATCTTCTCAAAGAGTCCTATTATACAGGACGCCCGATCTCAAATCTAACAATCGTCGACCACAGAGGGCGCTACCGGATGCGAAGTTCCGGATTGAGGTAATCATTAAGTGCATCACCCAATAGGTTGAATGAGAGAACAGTGAATAGGATTGCCAATCCAGGAATTACACAAAGCCACCATGCAGAAACAATGTATGACCTTCCCTGGGATACCATTATACCCCAACTCGGCGTTGTCACGGGCAGACCAACACCCAGGAAGCTTAGCGAAGACTCCAGGATGATAACAATGCCGACTTGGAGCGTGGCCAGTACAACAAGGGAACTCGATACGTTTGGCAATATGTGCCTTATCATTATCCTTGCTTTGGAGCACCCTGCAATCTTGGCCAAGGCCACGAAGTCATAGTTCTTGATCTTTAGTGTCTCCCCCCTGGCCATCCTGGCATACGGGGCCCAAAGGACTAAGCTGAGGATGATGACAATATTGGTTAAACTTGGCCCAAACAGGATAGCGAAAATCAAAGCCAGTAATATCATTGGAAGTGAAAAGGCCAAGTCCGTGATTCTCATTATTATGGTATCTGCCCAATCGCCAAGGTAACCAGAGATAACCCCCAGGAGTGAGCCTATAATACCAGCGACGGCGATGGCGAGCACGCATACGAGTAAGGAGGTCCTGGCACCGTATATTAATCGGCTCAAAACATCCCTGCCTATTGCATCAGTCCCCAGAATATGATCCGTGCTGCCACCTTCCTGCCAGAATGGTGGCAGCAAACGATTCTCCAATTCACCTGTTTTGGGGCTGTAAGGTGCCAGATACGGTGCAAATAAAGCTACCACTATCAATGTCCCGATTATGGCAATCGCTAAGATAACTGCTGGGCTACGCCACATACTTTGATTCCTCCGGTGAACATAATTTCCAAATCATCTGCTGCAGCCCCGAAGGCTGATACAGTCCTTTGTGAAACGCGAGCATAATTATTCCTATTACGTATATCTAATCCGGGGGTCGAGATATGCATAAAGAATATCAACGACAAGGCTGCAGAATACAAACAGGAGTGTTACAAATAATACCACTGCCTGGAGCACAGGAAAGTCACGAAACATAGCGGCTTCGTATGCCAAACGTCCTATCCCGGGCCAGCTAAAGACTGTCTCAATAACCATGGCACCGGTTATCATAATTGGCAAAAACTGGCCGATAAAGGTAACAACTGGTATCAGACTATTCCTCAAGACGTGCTTCCAAATCACAACCCTTTCTGATAATCCTTTTATACGGGCTAACTTGATATATTCCAGGTTGAGGACATCCAACATACTGGAACGGGTCAGGCGGGTAATGGCAGCCACAATAACGGTGGACATCGTAATAGCAGGCAAAATAAAATACCTTATGCCTCCAAATCCTGAAGTTGGTAATAAACGAAGCCAAACGGCGAAAACATACATTAATATGATCCCCAGCCAAAAAGGCGGCACCGACTGGCCTAACAAAGCTAGCACCCTTGCTGATGTGTCTAAAAAAGACCCTTTCCTCCTGGCTGCTAGGACCCCCAACGGCAATCCAATAAGCACACTTATTAGCAGTGCTACGCCGGCTAAATGCAAAGAGGCAGGGAGCCTCGAAAGGATTATTTCGACGGCCGGCTTTCGATCGCCGGTAACCGACCTACCAAGGTCGCCCTTCAAGGCATTATATAGGAAGATGCCGTATTGTTCGGGAAGAGGTCTGTCCAGCCCTAGCTCTTCGGTTATACGAGCAATGTCTTCTGCCGTATCATACTCGCTAATCATTAAAGTAGCCGGGTTCCCAGTTAACCTACTTAAGAGGAACACTATTATACTCATGAGGAACACGGTAACAACCGCTTGGACAAGCCGTTTTAAAATATATCGCTGCATCTTTCTTAGTCATTAAGAAGCAACTGGCAGGCAAACTACTGTTTCTGCCTGCCAGTTGCTCATGTCAGGTAGTTTTTGAGTACCTTATATCTTCAAGGCTATACACTTCATCTTTACGGTTTGGTGATTTTGTAAATGTTCGTGACGGTAACGCTTAAAGAAGGCCAATCCCCAACATATTCGCTGCAACCATAAGGCTCATGGCAAAACGCG
>Ga0209636_10001891_pt1 | contig 21195 bp, 19 predicted proteins | sample DeeMarSWOR152_54_FD_187464 | JGI IMG/M metagenome (GOLD analysis project Ga0209636, IMG submission 187464) | Marine sediment microbial communities from White Oak River estuary, North Carolina - WOR-1-52-54 (SPAdes) (version 2) | ecosystem: Environmental > Aquatic > Marine > Intertidal zone >...
CGGCACCCACGTTGATGCTCCCCGCCATTTTAACCCCGATGGTACGAGCATTGATGAGATGCCCCTGGGTGCCATCATGGGTCCGGTTCGGGTGATTGAAATCAAGGATACCGAATCAATAAAGCCGCAGGAGCTGGCAGCTCACGATATCCAACCCGGTGAACGCATTCTCTTCAAAACAGTTAATTCATCATATTACAAGCTGGGTAAGTTCGTTGAAGACTTTGTTCACATCTCGAAAGAAGCGGCGCACTTCCTCAAGGATAAAAAGATTTCGGTTGTCGGCATAGATTACCTCGCCGTTGGAAGCTTTAAAGACAGGTCAAGCCTGATTGAGGTGCATCGGACACTCCTCAATAATGGTATCTGGATTGTTGAAGCACTCGATCTATCAGAGGTTTCACCCGGCGCCTATGAGATCATCTGCCTGCCCATAAAGATAAAGCAGGGTGATGCCGGCCAAGCCCGTGCTATCCTGAGGCCGCTTTAAGGCTTTTTCCCTGGTGGATTAGAGTTTTTACTGTTACCAGTGGAGAATATTGGAGATCAGCGGCGGGTTTTATCGCATCCGTTACATTGGATGGATAGGAGACGAAATAATTTGTCTAATATTAACTACAGAAGCAATGTATTTCTTACAAACGAGTTATACATAAATGTAACCCCTTGAGATGGTCCCTCGATAATGACCCCTTAAGAATCAAAAGATTACGCTGAATAACAGGGGAATTCCGTAGAAATTCAGCACAATTCCGATATCGATTCGTTGATTTTAGCCCTTTCGCCTATTATAATAACCCACAAATCCCAAAAAGGGGGACGGGCATCTGAAAATTCTCGGAATCTGCGGTAGTCCTCGAAGGGGGGGAAACACAGAGGTTCTCCTCAAGGAGGCCCTCAAAGGCGCCCACGATGCGGGCGCCGAGGTAGAGGAGATCTTCTTGAGGGATAAAACCATCTCGCCCTGTCTTGAAATCTACGCCTGCAAGAAGGATGGCCAATGCGTGATAGAGGACGATTTTCAAGAGGTGGCGGAAAAGATGATCCAGGCAGATGCCCTCATTTTAGCTTCCCCCATCTTCTTCTACACGGTCAGTGCCCACACCAAGATGTTAATGGACCGATGCCAGTCCTTCTGGGTGATGCGGTATTTCCTCAAAAGGCCCATCGTCCTTGGCAAACCCCGGCGAAAAGGTGCCTTTATCTCGGTCGGCGCTACCCGTGGCAAGAGGCTCTTTGAAGGAGTGACCCTTACAGTGCGGTATTTCTTTGACGTCCTGGACGTCGATTTAGCCGATACCTTGCTGGTGAGGGGAGTCGATGGAAAGGGGGAGATTTTCGATCACCCGGAGGAGATCCATGCGGCCTACGAGCTGGGAAGAAGATTGGTAAGAGCCGAAGAATGACGTGTTACGGGGATTAATCCATTACCTCGATATATAATGCATGTATATGGTGCCGCAATAGGTGGAGAATCCATTGAAAGAGAGCAACGGAAACAATGATCGGAGTTTCATCCTCCTGGTGTCAATATTCGTCGGGGCACTGGTAATTTCCTCTGTTCTGGCGAGTAAGATCATTACCATATTCGGCCTTTTTGTCCCGGCAGGGGTATTGGCCTATTGCATCACCTTTGTGGTAACCGATGTAATCAGCGAAGTTTGGGGCAGGGAGCGAGCGAATCGGGTAGTCTTCAGCGGGTTTATTGCCCTGCTCATTACATTCCTCCTCATTCGCCTGGCCCTCTGGTGGGATGCGGCACCTATATGGAGGGGACAGGAGGCCTTCTCGGCCGTTCTGGGAAGTACATCCAGGATTATCATTGCCAGTTTCATCGCATACTTGGCGAGCCAATACCATGACGTATGGGCCTTTCATATCTGGAGAAAATGGACTGAGGAGAGGCATCTCTGGTTGAGGAACACTGCCTCGACGGTTGTCTCCCAATTCATCGATACGCTGATCTTTATTACCATTGCCTTCTATGGAACCATGCCCGTCTTTCCCCTGATCAAGGGGCAATACCTCATCAAGGTACTTATTGCACTTCTGGACACCCCTTTTGTGTATCTCGCGGTTTTGCTTATTAGGAAGGGGTACTCCATGGGAGAGGGGATGGTTAGGAGATAGCACCAAAAGGAGGGAGATATGGAGAAGAACGAAGAATCACTAGAGAAGAACGAAGAACCCGTGGAGGAGAACGAGGAATCCTCGGAGAAAGAAGAGAAACCCCAAGAGAAGGACGAGAAAGCCCCAGAGAAGGAGGAGAAACCCACGGAGAAGAAGCACAAACCGCCGGAGAAGAAGGAAAAACCCCTGGAGAAGATGACGGCGAAGGAGCTGAGAGAGATTGCGCTGGAGATTCCCGAAATTGAGGGCGTTCATGCGATGAAAAAAGAGGCGCTCCTGGAGGCCATCAGAAAATCCCAGGGAGTTGAGAAGGAGGAGCCAAAGGAGGAGAAGGAGGAGGAAAAGGAGGAGGCGAAGAAGAAGGAGAAGAAGGAGAAGAAGGAGGTTAAGAAGAAGGCTGGAGCGCACGTGGCAGAGCTCAAGAAGAGGATTCGTGAATTCAAGGTCCTGAAGGCAGAAGCGGTCGCGAAGGGGGATGCCCGAGCGGCGAGAATCTATAAGCGCCGAATCAATAGGCTGAAGAAGAGGACTCGGAAAGCGGCATAAAGGGTAATGGGATGGCGAGGGTTTCAGTAATCATCCCCACCTATAACAGGCTCCCCAAGGTAAAAGATGCCATTGAGTCGGTTCTAGGTCAGACCTACAGGGATTTCGAACTATGGGTTGTGGATGATGGATCGACGGATGGAACGGCTGAGGCCTTAAAGGCCTTCGGGAAGAGGATAAGGTATATTTCTCAGGATAATAGGGGTGTCAGCGCAGCCAGGAATTTGGGCATGAGGGTTTCGAGGGGAAAGTATGTCGCATTCTTGGATTCCGATGATCTATGGGAGCAGAAGAAATTGGAAATCCAGGTGGGATACATGGAGGGAAATCCTCAATTCCCCCTCTGTTTTACCGATGAAGTCTGGATAAGGAAGGGGGTACGGGTCAATCCAAAGAAGAGACATGCCAAATATTCGGGCTGGATCTTCGAGAAGTGTTTACCCCTGTGCATCATCAGCCCTTCTTCGGCTCTGATGAAAAGGTCCCTCTTTGACGAAATAGGGGGTTTTGACGAGACCCTTCCCGTATGTGAGGATTACGATTTCTGGCTGAGGGTGACCTGCCGTTATCCCGTCCTCTTCATCGACAAAAAACTCATCGTAAAAAGGGGGGGATATCCGGATCAGCTCTCCACTCGGTCATGGGGAAATGATCGATATCGGGTGATGGCTTTGGAAAAGCTCTTGCATTCTCAAGATCTGAAGGCCGAGGAAAAAAAGTTGGCCTCGGGGGAGCTGGTTAGGAAGTGTCACATTTTATCCCGTGGGTTTTTCAAAAGGGGTAAGCGAGAAGAGGCGAGGAGGTATGAGGAATTGGCAAAGCGGTATGAGGCATTTGGGGAACAACGGGATGGAAAATTACAAGGGAGCTAACCTAAATGGGGCGGGTATTAAGGAAGATAGGGATTGAAACCATCGATTCGGGGGATCACTTCTTTTGTATGGCCTTTCACCCCAATCTTGATTGTCTGAGGAGATCCATAGGGCAAGTGGGGCTTCTTCAGCCCATTATTGTAAGGGAGAAATTGGGGGGGGCGGGTTGCCAAGTAGTTTGCGGATTTAATAGGCTGGCTGCCTGTGAGCAATTGGGGTTGAAAGAAATTGAGGCATTTTGCTACCGGGAATCGGCATTGGGCGACCTCGAAGGCTTTCACATGGCCCTCCACGAGAATCTTACAACCCGTGGCCTCAACCTCATCGAGAAATCAATGGTCATCGACAAACTCATTCACCAATTCGGGGTTTCAAGGGAGGTCATCGCCAGGGATTACCTGCCTATGCTCGGCCTCCAACCCAGCCTTAGAGTCCTTGGGATGGCATCCCAACTCGTTCGGTTACTCGACGAGATAAAGCGGTATATCGTAGAGGAGAAGGTGTCACTGGAGAACGCCTCGCAGCTCCTGGAATTCTCCCCCGAAGATCAAGAGGAGATAGGAAGGTTGGTTTCAAAGCTGAAACTGGGGGAAAATAAATTGAGGGAGGTTTTGACCTTCTTACGGGAAGTCTCCTTGAGAGATGGGCTGACAGTAAGAGATCTGGTTCAAGGGGAAATAGAGGTGGTTACATCTGATATTACCCTCTCCAGGGTTCAAAAAACGCATCGGGTGCGGAGGCGACTCCGGGAGATGCGGTATCCCCAATTAACGGAACTGGAACAGGAGTTTCGGGAGAAGCAGAGGGGATTAGGGTTGAGCCCGGGGATTTCCCTGAACCCCCCTCCGTATTTCGAGGGAGAGACCTTTAAGGTGGAGTTTGGGTTTAAAGATGTGGGGGAATTCAAGGCCATCGTCTCGAGATTGATGGAGACCTCGGAACGGAGGGAACTGAGGGAAATGATTGATGCAGTCCCTTAAGACTAGGGAGTGTTGCGGTGCTGCAGTGCTGCTGTCCTGCAGTCAAACAAGGAATAAATCATAAATCAGAAACACAAAATACTAAACAATATCTCAATTTAAATGCCCATATCCTAAATGTTTTGGTCATTTGATCATTAGTCCTTTGTATTTGATTAGGGTTTAGAAATTAGGATTTCGGATTTGCTTGAATTCTCTAGGGCTTCCGGAAAGCAGAAAAGCCCCCAATGGACGGCATGTGGAATTCATGGCAAGATATGAGTTGAGGAGGATTTTCCTGGACCGAGGAGTTGTGGGAAACCCAATAGCAGAGGGAATTGTGAGCAAAGCGGGGAGGATTCCCGTAACAATGGTAAACGGCGCCCAGGAGGCTACCCGTCTGCTCAGTTCTTTCGAGGATGCCTTCGGTGAGGGAAAACACAGCCTTTTGATTACCCGAGGAAAGGGCGGTTTTGTAAAACGCTGTCCCGGTACCCATCATCGGATCTGTTGCCGCTATCACATCATCAATCTCGTCATCAACTGCCCTATTGATTGCTCTTACTGTATTCTCCAAGGGTATCTCAACAACCCCGCCATTACGGTCCATGTCAATATCGATGAGCTTTTTGCCCAGGTGGAGGAGAGGCTTTCCAGCAATCCGGACCGTATCTTTCGCCTGGGAACGGGGGAACTGGGGGATAGCCTCGCCTTCGATGAAATAACCCATTTCTCGACCATCATGGTCCCCTTCTTTTCCAAAAAGGAAAACGGGATTTTCGAGCTGAAGACGAAAACGGATGAAGTGGGTCATTTACTGGACCTGGACCATGGGGGGAAAACGGTGGTCTCCTGGTCGGTGAATCCCGAGACGGTGGTCAGAGAGGAAGAATTGAATGCATCAACCCTGGCGGAGCGATTGGATGCAGCGAGGAGATGTCAACAAAAGGGGTATCCCATCGGATTGCATTTCGATCCCCTCATCTACTATCCGGAGTGGAAACGGGATTACCGAGGGGTTATCGAGAAGGTGTCCGAAAGGATTGATGGGAAGGGGATAATCTGGATCAGTTTGGGAGGGTTTCGCTTTCCTCCCTTCCTGAAGCCGATCATTCGCAATCGATTTCCGGCCTCCAAGATCCTACTGGGTGAGCTCTTCCCGGGCAACGATGGGAAGTTCCGGTATCTCAAGTCCCTCAGGATAGAGATGTATCGGGAGATGGTTCGGTGGTTGCGGGATTTCGAACCAAGCCTTTTCATTTACCTTTGTATGGAGAGCCAGGAGGTATGGGAGAGGGTATTCGGATGGTCCCCCAAGAATAATAAGGCCTTGGATGAGCTCTTTGCTCAAAGGATCCGGTCTTTCTCTCCCATAAGCCAATGGGCCAATGCCTGACCGAAGGAGGCAGCCGAACGGAAGGGGAAGGCAAGCCCTTTATAAGGTTGGAAGGCGCAAAAAAAACGAGCTTAAAGTCTCACGTCATCCCCGAATCGGTTGTTGCCCGGGGTTCCTGGAGTGAACATGAAGGAATTCTCGGTTACCTTTCATACGAAAAGCAATCGAAAAAAATAATAGCGTTGTTTCAAAAATGGTGGCGTCAGCTGTAGGAAACTCTCTGAGATAGAGAAAGGCCTGGGAGAAATCAATCCACAATGGAATTCAACTATGGGGTAAATCCGCCCTTACATCTGCTTTTTTCAATTTTTAAGAAATTTCAACTGTAAGCCTTCATCTCATTCATACCTACATCCGTTGGATATTTTTCTTATAAAAACTTGACATAAGGTAAGCCTTTATCTAATATCGGCATGGATGAGAGATCCGGTCTCATTTTCTCAAGTAAGAAACGAAAGGAGAGGAAGAAAGGAGGTGATCAATGGAAGCGGTCTGAGGGAGAGCATAGACAAGAATAAACCAAGGAGGTGAGGCAATCATGAAGCGAACCTACATAATAATAGGGATCGTAGTCATTGTGGTGATAGTGGCAGCACTTGTCTACTATTTTGCAATACCCCCGAAACTCGAGCGTAATATTAAAGTGGGGGTGATCGATTGCTACACCGGGCCAGCGGCAATGTTCAGCAACGAGGCCCTTGATGGATTTAAACTGGCCCTGGATGAGATTAACAAGGAAGGCGTTCTGGGGGCTCAGATCGAGTTTTTTAAACGAGACACCAAGTTCAAGGTTGATATTGGCCTTAGCATGGCCAAAGAGCTGGTGATGAGGGAAAATGTGGATCTCCTTGTTGGCGGAATTAGCAGTGCCGTTGCCCTTGCCGCGTCCGATTACTGCAAGGCGGAGAAGGTGCCACTGATAATCTGGATTGCGAAGAGCGAAAGGATAACTGGAGAGAAGGGGCATCGCTATGTCTTCTCCTCGGGTGAAAATACTGCCATGTTTGGCAAAGCGGGGGGAGTTGCCTTGGCGAGGAAGCCGTTTATTAAATATTGGGTTGCCGGGGATGATTATGAGTATGGGCACGCTATAGCAAATGCTGCCTGGCGCAATCTAAAAGAGCGGAAGCCCGAGGCAGAAAAGATTGGGGAATCGTGGTGGAAGGTAGGCGAACCCGACCTCGTGCCCTATATAACCGCTATTATGGCGGCCGAATCTGATGCGGTTATCTTTTGCACTGGTGGCGGCAGCATGGTCAATGTCATGAAGACCGCTAAGGCGACCGGCTTGTCTGATATGGTCCAAGTCTGGATTCCCACCGCTACGGACACCACTATTCTAAGGACGCTCGGCCCGGGGGGCCCTGAAGGTATGATGGGCACGAGCGACTACCTTTTCTTTCATCCTGATACCCCAGCCAACAGAGAATTTGTCAAGGCCTTTCAAGATGCCCATGGGAAACACCCTGGATTCCCTGCCTTTCATGGTTATATTACCGCCTATTTCATAGCCGAGGCTTTCAAGAAGGCAGGGGCCCTGGACAGGGAGAAGTTTATCGATGCGCTAGAGGGGTTAAAGATAGAAAGCCCTATTGGCGAGATAGAGATGCGCGCCTGTGACCATCAAGTCGTACTGCCGATTTTCATGGGGGTGACCAAGAAGGTGCCGGAATATGATTTTCTCATCTCTACCGATATTGAAACCATGACCGGCGATGAGGTAATGCCCTCGTGCGAGGAAATTATGCAGGCACGCGGGAAATGATGATCAAGAGGTAACTGGTGGCCATGAGCCCCCAGTTACCCGTATGTAAGGAAAACGGATACCATGGAAATTGGTCTCGATGCCCTGGCCAGTCAGTTAGTGGTCGGCCTCAGCCGCTCAATGATACTATTCATCGTCTGTGCTGGGCTGAGCTTCGTTCTCGGGGTGCTCCGGGTTCCGAACGTCGCCCATGGCTCACTATACATGATAGGAGCATTCTCAGCCTATGGCATCGCAATGCGTTTATTTGGCGGAAGCTCGGCAGGCTTTTGGCTGGCCTTAATCCTCGCCCCCTTAGTAGTAGCCCTGGTAAGCTTGATTGCGGAAAGGGTGCTCTTCTGCCATCTCTATGAAAGAGAACACCTAATGTTGTTGCTCTTTACCTTCGCCTTAATGCTCATCTTCGGTGATTTGGTTAAGATAATTTGGGGTGCGGATTACCGATCGATTTCGGCTCCTGCCTTTCTCAGGGGCTCAGTCTCGATATTTGGTGCACCGATCCCCCGCTACAATCTCTTTCTCCTCATCATCGGCCCCTTGGTGGCCATCGGTCTGTGGCTCTTTACGAATAAGACGAAGATGGGCAAGATTTCCCGGGCGGCAGCGGTCGATAGAGAGATGGTAGGTGTCATAGGCATTAACGTAAGCTGGGTATTTGCAGGGGCATTCGTGATCGGTTGTTGCCTGGCTGGATTGGGTGGGGCCTTGGTGGCCCCTACGGTGAGCATTACCCTAGGGATGGATCACACCATCATTATCGAGGCCTTCCTCATCGTTACCATCGGGGGACTGGGTAACATGTGGGGAGCCCTTGTTGGCTCTCTCATCTTTGGAGTGACCCACTCCTTCGGCGTATTGATCTGGCCGCAATTCGCCATCGTTTTCCCCTACACTGCGGTGGTGATTGTGTTGCTCTTGCGCCCAAGAGGCCTGCTTAAATCGGTTTGGTAACAAGGAGCGGATGTTGTTCAGAGGGATTATCGATCTGAAATCGCTGTGGCCCATAGGAGCTATCTTTATTATCCTTCTCATCCTGCCGCCAATACTTCCGAGATTTTACACCTACATCCTTGCTCTGATTTTCGTTACTTCCCTGCTGGCCATGAGCCTTAACCTGGTCCTTGGCCACGGCATGATTTTTCAATTTCACCATGGCGTTTTTTACGGGGTAGGGGCCTACACCGTTGCCCTGATGCTCTCCAAGACCTCCCTCCCCATGTGGGTCGGCTTTGTTGCTGGTCCTATCGCAGCGGCGGTGGTGGGCCTGCTCATCGGCTGGTTTTGTGTCAGGCTGACGAGGCTTTACTTCGGCATGCTCCAGATTTCCCTGGGTTCGCTGATTTGGGCAATCGTATTCCGGTGGTATAGCTTTACCGGCGGCGATGACGGGATCCACGGTATTCCTATGCCACCGTTCATTTCTTCATTAAATAGTGCATACTATTTTATCCTGATCGTCCTTGTTATCTGCATGATAGTCCTGTACCTGATTTTAAAATCCCCCTTTGGAAGCACGCTCGAAGCCATCCGCGACAACCCGCAGCGGTGTGAGGCGGTTGGCGTCAACGTCAGGCGCCATCAGCTCAAGGCAATTGTGATCGCTACCTTCTTCGCCGGAATTGCCGGTGTTCTTTTCGTAGTGCTGGAGCGTTCCGTTTTTCCCGACTTGCTGTTCTGGGTTTTATCACTCGAGATATTCATCATGTGCCTTTTAGGCGGATGGTTTACCTTTGCCGGCCCGATACTGGGGGCGGCAATAATGGTGGCTCTGCGCACCTTTGTCGGGATCTTTACCGAGTACTGGACGTTGATTCTCGGGGTTATCCTGATATTGCTCATCTTCTTCCTACCAGAAGGGGTTATGGGATATGTTTTGGAGATATTGAAGCCTCAGGCGAGAGAAGTAGCCGAAAGGAGGGGCGAATGAGATGTTGCAGGTGAATGCGGTAGATAAATCGTTCGGCGACTTCATGGCGGTGTGCCAGGCGAACCTCAGTGTTGGAAATGGAGAGCTAGTGGCGGTTATCGGGCCCAATGGCGCTGGAAAGACCACCCTTTTCAATCTTATTACCGGTCAGCTATGGCCGGACAGGGGGAAGATCATTTTCAAGGGTGAGGATATCAGTGGATTGCTCCCCTACCAGATCTGTAAGAGGGGGATTGCCCGTTCGTTTCAAATAGTCAATATCTTCCCCCGGCTCACCGTTTTCGGGAACATTCAGGTAGCCGTGCTCTCGCAGCAGAGAAGAAGCTCCACCCTTTTTGCTCCAGCGCAGAATCTGGCTATGGAGGAGACGAATTCAATTTTAGAAAGTGTGGGCCTTTTGGATAAGGCCGCAAACATCGCTGGTTCGCTATCCCACGGTGACCAGAAAATCCTGGAGATAGCTATAGCCTTAGGCAATGAGCCAGATCTGCTGATTCTCGATGAGCCTACCGCTGGCATGTCTCCTGAGGAAACAGCGGCGACTTTGAAGCTCATCAAGAATCTGGCCTCCACTCAAGGTTTAACAATCTTGTTCTGCGAGCATGACATGGATGTGGTCTTCTCCATTGCCCAGAGCATCATGGTTATGCACCAGGGGCGGACCCTTATTCAGGGAAAGCCGGAAGAGGTGAGGGAACACAGAGAGGTACAGGAAGCATACCTGGGAGGTGAATGATGCTCGAGGTGGAGGGAATCCATACTTTTTATGGTTTAAGCCACATCCTCTTCGGGGTTTCCCTCAGGGTTGAGCCGGGGGAGGTGGTTTGTCTTCTTGGCCGGAACGGGGCGGGAAAGACCACCACCATGAAGAGCATCATGGGCCTAACGCCGCCGGAGCGAGGGAGCATCAGGTTCAGGGATGAGGAGATCACTGGGATGCAGCCCTATTTGCTCGCTCGAAAGGGCATAAGCTATGTACCCGATGATAGAAGGATCTTTGCCGACCTCACGGTGAGGGAAAATCTGGAGATAGCCGCGAGGAGGGCAGCGGGGACCGAGGGATGGGACATAGAGAGGGTCTATGAAGTTTTCCCCGCCCTAAAGGATATAGAGTCCCGCAAGGGTGGTTGCCTCAGCGGAGGGGAGCAGAAGATGTTAGCCATTGCGAGGGCACTCATGGGCAACCCGGAACTCCTGCTCTTGGACGAACCCACCGAAGGTTTAGCACCTGTGTTAGTGTACGCACTAGAGGACCAGATAAAAAAGTTGAAAAAGGTCGGTTTAACGGTTTTATTGGCTGAACAGAATGTGAGGTCTGCCCTCAGGCTGAGCGACCATGGCTACATCATCGATAACGGTCAGATCCGTTACCAGGGAAGCGTTGGGGAACTGAGAGAGAATGAGGAGGTGAGGAAAAAATACCTATTGGTATAGTCATGGTAAGGGATAAGTGGGTTGTTACCCAAACCCCTTAAGGAAGTCCCCCAAGCACTCCTCTCAGTGGGTCACCGTCCATTCTGTTGACACTATTCAACACATTCCCCCGAGGACCATTCAACACATCCCCCCGAGGGTTAAAGGAATCTGAATATCCTCTTAAAATAGGCCAAAAGGACGAAAAGCAAGGCCAATGCCGATGAGACGAGGGCGAATATGTCGCCGTATTGTGTATAGAAAGTTCCCTCGATTTTCGGGCCGATTTGGCCGACGAGGGCTTCCTGGACGAAGAGGCCGCTCCTTTTCCGAATCTCCCCCTTTGCGTCGATGAAAGCACTTATTCCGGTATTAGCCGCCCTGGCAATAGAAACCCGATTTTCGATGGCCCTGAAGGTCACCATGGATAGGTGCTGATAAGGTGCCGAGGTACGCCCGAACCAGGCATCATTGGTTATGGTGACCAAGAAGTCGGCCCCCACCTTGACGAACTTTCGACAGAGATTGGGAAAGATGATCTCGAAACAGATCAGGACGCCGAAGTCCCCCTGGGGGAAATGGAGGTTATGGATAGTTCTTCCCGAAGAGAGGTTTCCCACCGTGCTGAGGCTTCCCAAAAAGAAGAGGAACTCGGAGAGGGGTACATACTCGCCGAAGGGAACGAGGTGAATCTTGTCATAGCTTCCGATGACCTCCTTTTGGGGTGAAAGGAGATAGGCCCTGTTGTAATACTCCACCTTTTCCTTGACCATGCGGTAAGAGGGGCTGCCGAAAAGCAGGTAGGCCCCGGTCTGTTCGGCAATCTCCATTACCCAGGGTCGATATTTCTCTTCGGATTGAAAGAAGAAGGGAGTTGCCGTCTCAGGCCAGATGATGAGAGATGGTTTTTCCCTTGCCAAGGTGAGACTGAGGTTTTGGTAAATCCGAATGGTTTCCTCCTGATAGGCGGGATTCCACTTGAGGCTCTGATCGATATTTCCCTGGGCCAGTCCGATTTTAATTTTTTGCTGGCGGGAGGAGATGTTTTCAACCCTTCTAATCTGGGCGACACCGTATCCAAAGACCACGGAGAGAATGACCAAGACGACAACGCCCTCTCGAAGGAGGGGAGGTCTTTCGCCGCGTCCCATGATGAAAATAAAATCGTAGATCGCCGAATTGACCAGGAGGATTAAGAATGAGATACCATAGACCCCTGTTATGTCGGCTACTTGTATGAGGGGAAGGTTCAGATATTGGGAATACCCAAGGGTTGCCCAGGGGAATCCCGTAAGGAAAAAGGAGCGGATGTATTCAAGGGCAACCCAGAGGAAGGGGGCCACTACTAACATATCCCATTGAGTTCGTCGCCTAATGTAATTGAGCAAAAAGGCGAATATTGCCACATACAGACTTAAATACACAACGAGGAGCAAAAGGATAAGACCGCTCGGGATGAAGTGGATACCTCCGTAGCGGTTAACGGCCACGATAACCCAATAGAGAATGCCGAGAAAAGAGACGAAGCCCGTGACGAAGCCCAAATAAAAGCTAGTCAGAAGATTCTCTCTATGGATAGCAAAGAGCAACGGGACGAGGGAAACCCAGGCAAGGATTTCCATATCGAATTCGGGAAAGAGGAGGCAGAGGAGCAAACCGGATAGGCAAGCCAGAAGGAATTTTTTCATTTTAGGACCCCAGTCTTCCCGCATCTTCAGATGGTTTTCGAGATCTTCTTGATCTTTAGGGTGATCGATCCCACGAGTTGGTCAAGCCGGTGGAGGATTTCAATGGGCGATTCGTTTGCGGTCTTGACGAGGAGATAGATGCCAATGGCGATCAAAATAAGGTTCGGAGCCCAGTTGTCGATCAAGGGAGGGAGCATCCCATTGTATGCGAAGATCTTCGCCGATGTGAGGAGTACGTAATAGCCCATGACGGCGAAGATGCCCAAGGTGAATTCATAGGATTTTCCTAATTGCCTGGGTTGAACCCCTAGGGGGATACCCATCAAGCCGAAAACAATGCAGGCGAAGGGAATGGAGAACCCCCCATAAATTTCGAGAAGCTCGGTGAGCATTAATGTTTTCCCCATCATGAAGACGAAGGTGAAGAGAAGCACGGCAATGATAAAGGAGGTCAGAATTTCCCTTATTGAAGAGGGGTGGGTAATTATTAGGTAGAGGCGAGTAATTTTCATCTTTGGTTTCTATTTTAGGAGGGAACCATCACCTTGTCAATGAGCCCCTTTCAAAACGAAGAAATTTCGCTCGCATGTGTGGATTTGATCCCATTCAAGGGAAAAGCGGGATGAATGGCATACGTTACCATTGATTAAACATTTCATGACACGTTATCTCGGACAAATCAAACCCGATTCTGTAACAGAGTATGGATATCCGAAGATGAGAAAGGCACTGGTGAAGATCAAATCCAAACCAGAAAGGATGCGGAAAGAGGGGTTACAGAGGGGAACGCGATGAAGGGGGAAATAGTACCTTTTTTCATAATGCTAACAATTTTTCCCAAAAGGCGTTTCCTTTTATAAAACAGAAGGAACTCAACGCCTTGATTTTATTACAGAATCTTCTTGATGCCCCCCTCTTGTCTGATACAATAGTTGGCATGAAATTTGCTCGGAAAATAATGGGTTTTTCAAGGGAAAATCCATGTATACGCTTCTCCTCTTCCAACTATTATTGGCCGTCTTCGGAATCTACGCCGCATTGAAATATTCGGACATGGCCAAATTAACCGTCCCTCTTGTATGTCTGTTGGGAATGTTTTTCGTCGGAAAGCTGGAAAAAAAGCTCAAAACAAAGAAAGGAGAGGAGGAATCCCCGGAAAAGGAACATGATACATCTGAGAAAAACAAAGATGAACTCGATACGGTAAAATATATTCTATGGGGTAAGAACGAGTTGATGTTGGTCGATGCAGTCCACTCAGTACTCAGGGACTTGGGCCTGCAGGTGACTAAGATGCCCAAATATCCAACCATCGACCGAATCGTCAGGATTCCCGGAAGCCAAATGACCTTCGGCATGCAGATCATCGGGTCGGAACGTGAGGTAAGTGGGGATAATAGTAAACTCAATCAGGCCCTGCAATTCGAGCGGGAAAAGGAGAATGGCGAGAAGACCATCATTATCGCAAATTCCCATTGTACTATTTCCCTGACCGAGAGGGAAAAACTCGAGGATTTCTCAAAGGAGGCTCTAAGAAGGATGGGACCCACCAAGGTTGTCGGCCTCAACACCTTCACGTTATACAAGGTCTGGGCGCTCTGTAAATATAAGGGGAAGGATGTGAAGGACATCCTCAAACTCCTCTTTAATCACCCCGGGGGTTTGTTTAGAATCGAGGAATATAATATGCAACTCTGACACTACTCCCACCTCTATCAGGCCGTTACCCTTTCCCTCCCTTGTAACTTTCAACCTTAAGGTACAGGTCCTTCAACATAAGAGCAATGCTCGCTTCCAGGACAGCTCGCTATTTTGCGTTTTTCGCTTCAATCCTTGGTATTACCTGAGGTAGACCTACCGAGCCTCTATCGGTCTCCGCAGTTCTGGGGAGGGTCTTAGGCTTAGATTCCCTCATATTGCCTCATGACAATAACGCTATTTACCCCACCAAATCCGGCCGAGATGGACATGGCGGTTTTGACCTCAACCCTTCGTGGCTCGTTAGGGACATAGTCCAGATCGCATTCGGGGTCTGGGAACTCATAATTGATGGTTGGGTGGATCATTCCCCTCTGGATAGTGAGGGCTATTGCTACAGCTTCGATTCCACCTGCTGCCCCCATGGTATGCCCGGTAATCGATTTAGTTGAGCTAATGGGAATATGGTAAGCCAATTTCCCCATCGCCTCCTTTATAGCCAGCGTCTCCACGGCATCATTCAGCCGAGTCGACGTCCCATGGGGATTGATATAGCTTATCTCCCTCGGGGTAAGGCCGGCACTTTCAAGCGCAAGCTTGATTGCCCTTATGAGGGACTTGCCTTGGGGATCGGGTTCAGTAAGGTGATAGGCATCCGCAGTCATCCCATATCCGATGAGCTCGGCATAGATCGGGGCATCCCTTGCAAGGGCGTGTTCCAATCTCTCCAAAATGAGTATTCCCGCTGCTTCTGCCATGACAAATCCATCCCTTTGAGCATCAAAGGGACGACTTGCCCTCTGAGGATCTTCATTTCGAGTAGACATGGCCCTGAGAGCGACGAATCCGCCGAAAACATATGGGGTGATGCAAGCATCCACTCCTCCTGTGATGATGATATCTTCGACTCCCTCCCGGATCTGCCGATAGGCATTGATAATGGCGTGGGTTCCGGAGGCACAGGCTGAAGAAACGGTATAGGTAGATCCCCGAAGACTCAGTCGGTCCGCCACATTGGAGGCGATGGAGCTCATATAGATGTGGGGCAATCCAAAGGGGGATATCCGTTTTGGCCCCCGATGTTCGAGGAAATTTTCGTGATACGTTTCCATGAGGTCCATATTTTCGACACCGATGCCTAAAATGGCTCCGGCCTTGAAGGAATCAATATCCCCTATGCAGTACTGGCCCTCTTTTGGCCTCTCTTCATTCAATTGTACGCCTAGATCCGCATCATTAAGGGCCAATATGGTTCCAGCAATGGCGAATCGGGAAGTCCTGCCCAAATATTTCGACTTTTTCGTCTCGATCACATAGTCGGAAAGGTCAAAATGCTCTATTGGGGCGGCAATTTTGGTCCTATACTGGTCCATATCAAAGCCGGAGAAATTGATCCGCTTGACCCCAGACCTTCCCATCAAGAGGGATTCCCAGTAGGGATCCTTTCCTATGCCCACAGGGGAAACAGGTCCCACTCCGGTAATCACCACGCGTTTAGATGCGTTCCTTAATCGTCGACTTCCCATTTGTCCACCTCTGATGCCAATCTATCGCATAGAGATTTAATAGTAAAATAACGGAAAAATCAAATCTTTTTCCACGGAAGGTTCCCCTGTTTCTGTTGAACACGCATATCCATAAGCCTCATGTGTCAGAGAAGGATTATATCGGAACAGGTCTTTGCCCTGGCTCCGTGGAGCGCGCGAAGTTATTCAGTGCCGTAGTCGGAAAGGGAAAGGGCAAAATGTCAAATGACAAAGTTCAACTGCCAAAAGGGAAAATCCAAATATCAAATGGCATAAGTGAATGAGTTGCTTGGTTTCATTAGTTTAATTAGTTACATTGGTCAAGAGGAGAAAGTGCAAATGACAAAGTCCAAATGACAACTAACTGATAACAAATAACTATTAATTAATATCGGACACGGACACGCTTCACCAACACGATCATTTAACGCGTTTTTTCGTTCGCTGTCTTTCTTGTTTTATCCGCGGTCATCCTCCCGCGGTCTTCGGTCCTCATTATTGGTAAAAACGGGAAAAACGAACTCTGCGCGAAGGGGCATGTGGATTAAAAGATCTCAAAGCACTGAAGGATTCGAATCTCTTGATTTTTTTTATCCTACCATCTATTTTATAATTCACCTGATCGGCATATCTCCATTCGGGAAAGGATAAACGAATTTGTCCAGGGCCATAGGCCTCCTATCTGGCGGATTAGATAGTATACTGGCAATCCGTCTTTTACAGGACCAGCGGATTGAGATCTTGGCCGTCTGTTTTCAAACCCCTTTTTTCAATTTCATGAAGGCCCAAAGGGCGGCGGCCCAGTTGAAAGTTCCACTGCGGATCATCGATATCTCCGAGGAACATCTCCAATTGGTTCGAAATCCGAGATACGGATACGGAAGAAACATGAATCCCTGTATCGATTGTCACATCTTGATGCTGAAGCGAGCTGGGGGCCTCCTCAAAAGCGAGAACTTCGATTTCATATTTACCGGTGAGGTCTTGGGACAACGTCCCATGTCCCAGAATAAACAGGTCCTTCAGATTGTTGCTCGAGACTCCGGCTATGAAGGCCTCATTCTCCGTCCCCTTAGTGCCAAGCTCTTGCCCGAAACTCTTCCGGAAAAGGAGGGGAAAGTCCATCGGGGGAGGCTCCTGAATTTCCGGGGGCGTTCCCGGGAAAGCCAATTTGCATTGGCAAAACAGTACGGGATAGATGATTTTCCCGGGCCCGCTGGGGGATGTTTGCTCACCGACCCATCTTTCTCCAAACGGTTAAGAGACCTCCTTTCGCACCAGGGCGAGGTTCATATCCGGGACATCGAACTCCTGCAGGTGGGGCGCCATTTTCGACTGAATGAATCCACAAAGGTCATCATCGGTAGACGCAAAGAGGAGAACGAACGACTCCTGGAACTGGCGCATGAGGGAGATGTGATCATCAAAGTGATGGACTATCCGGGACCCATCGCATTGATTCCCCGTGAGTCCTCAAAGCCTTCCATTATGATTGCTGCATCCCTCTGTATCCGTTACAGCGATGCCCCCAATAATATCCCTATTTTGGCCCTCCTGGAAAAGGATGGAAAGCAGGAAAGGCTGGAATCACCGGCCTGTTCCCAAGATACCTGCCGAGCATTAATCATATGAAGGAACCCCCATGCCTGAAGCCATCGATCAGGAGAAGATTCTCCTCAAACGCATCCATATATTCAGGACGGTTTCCGTTGACTTTTCCATGAGCCTGTATTAAATGCCTTATAATAGGACTAGGAAAGGGAATGGCTATGAAGAAGGTTCCGATCACTAGACAAGGTTATAGAGACCTCATGAACGAATTGAGCCGTCTGAAGAGGGTGGATCGTGTTCAGGCTATGAAGGCTATCGAGGAGGCCCGTTCCCATGGAGACTTGACCGAAAATGCCGAATATGACGCGGCAAAAGAAAAGCAGGCCTTTATCGAGAGAAAAATCCACGATATCGAGTCCAGGCTGACCCATTCTGAGATCATTGAGATTAAAAACCTATCAACCGATAGGGTGGTATTCGGATCCGTGGTTTTTCTGGAAAATTTGGATACCGGGGAACGGGTTCAATACCAACTCGTGGGCCCCGATGAATCGGATGTGAAGCAAGGAAAGATTTCGTCCAATTCCCCCGTGGGCCGTGCCCTCATCGGAAAGAAGGTCAATGACGAGGTGAGCGTTCGGACTCCGGGGGGAATGAGAAATTTCCAAGTAGTCCGCATTGATTCGGGCTCAGGAGAATCACATTCCTGATATCCCAGATCGTTGGAGCCCGAATGAGCCAGACCATTTGCCGGATCGGCAAATATTTCCACCGATTTCCCCTCTTCAATAACGCCGATACCAGGGGTAATAAAGATAACGATGGGGATATGGCCAGTACGGGTAATCCCACCACCAGGGATATGGCCAATAGGGATATTCGGTTTTCCTCACCTCCCTCCACAGATGAATCTCCTTGGGTGAAAGGAGGGGATAGATATATTCGATCTGATCTATGGGCAGCACTTTCCGCCCGATAATTTCCCCAGCTACGGTAATCTCCCTGTCCCTTCGGTATATGGCCGTATCCAGGTAACCCGGATAGAGTACAATGAACCTCCCCTGGCTTTTATCCGATTCTTTGGGCCTTCCCCATGTATTCAGATCCTTTTGCAATATGACGATCTGTGTACCCTTCTTTAGGTTCTTGGACTCTATGATCACCCCGCCCCAAAGAACGACCTCTCCCTTAAAAAGGTCGGGGTCTTTAATCACCTGCCTGAGGTTCAGATCCTTGGTTACCTCCCTTCTGACGTCTTGAGAAATGACATAGACGCACCCTGGAAGGAGGAAGAGGACCGAGGATAAAAGCAAGGGGTAGATATATTTTTTCACCATACTATTCATTATCTTACCAAAATTGGGGGACTCCGCCAATGGGGGTGAAGGCAGAAGCCTCCTGAGTTTTGGGAAAGACCGGTTGCCATGAGCGTAATTCTTTGGAGAATTGGAATGATGGATTGTTGGAGTAGTGGTATATCCGAACAGGAATGGAGGAATAATGCGCTGATGGAATATTGGGTTTGTATCTCACTGTTTTGATACCCACTATTCCTATTCCATGTAGTCTTTCCACCATTCCAGTATTCTTCTATTCCAGCTCCGGGAAGAATCCTGAATTCCTCTATGATAAACTTCCAGTGTGAGAAGGTTTCATCAGGGAATTCTCTCTTTTACCTTTAAGTCCCCATGGAAGTATGCTAAAAGTTTTACGAGTCATGGGCGCAAAACTAAGTCCTTCGGTTCATAAATTCAATGGAGACTTTATTCAGACTTCGGCCGAGCGACTCGACATGAGCTCGTCGACATGTCTCAGTCGAAGCCCTCAGGACTTAGTGCTGCCCTCGGCCTTGAGCTCACTGCCGAAAGGCTCGGGCCGAATGGAGTGAGCAATTTCGACGTAATAGATAAACAAAATACATCAATATATTTGCGAAACGAAGCACTACGCTAGAAGGTCTCTGTCATGGGGAATTTCAGGACTCTGAAAGAATATTTCATCCAACACAGATGGCGCCTGGTAATCGGGATAGCCACCCTCCTGGTGGTAGATGGGCTTCAACTCATCATCCCTCAGGTCATCAAATGGGCCATCGATGATCTCACAAGGGGAGGAATCGTGCAGGCCGATCTGATCAAATATAGTCTCTACATAGCGGGAATCGCTCTGCTCATCGGTTTTTTCCGTTACTTCTGGAGATTGATGATTCTGGGGACAGCGCGAAGAATTGAGGAGGCCTTGCGAAACCGTCTCTTTTCCCACTTGCAAACCTTATCCCTCAGGTTCTTCCAGGAGACTAAGACGGGAGACCTCATGGCTCATGCTACCAATGATATCGATGCGGTACGAATGGCCGTGGGGATGGGATTTGTGGCCATTACCGATACCCTCGTGCTGGGAATCTCGTCTATCGTATTTATGATCTTGATCGACCCAAAACTGACCCTCTTTGCCATCATTCCCATGCCCTTTGTTGCCCTGGTAACCACCCGTTTCAGCAGGCTCGTACATCATCGATTTGAGAGCGTTCAGGCCTCTTTTTCCAGGCTGACAGAAGGAGTAAGGGAAAGCCTGGCAGGGATACGGGTGGTCAAGGCCTTTGTCCAGGAGGAGAAAGAGAAGCGGAAGTTGGGGCACATTGGCGAGGAATATGTGAGGAAAAATCTTCTTTTGATCAAGGTATGGGGGATTTTCTTTCCCCTAATCATGCTCTTGGCAAACCTGGGAACGGTCATCGTGCTCTGGCGTGGAGGCTGGGAGACAATATTGGGAACCATCACTGCGGGCGATTTCGTCGCCTTCATGACGTATCTGAGTATCCTCACCTGGCCCATGATGGCCCTGGGGTGGGTCATTAACCTCATCCAGAGGGGATCTGCTTCCATGGGTCGAATCAACAAGATCTTGAATACTCAGCCAGAAATCGCCGACCTCCCCTCTCTCCGTCCTATTTCCAAACTGGAGGGGAAGATCGAGTTTCGAGATCTCACCTTTTCCTACGAACAGGGATTGTCGCCGGCTCTCAAAGGCATTACATTCGAGGTGAATCCCGGTGAATTTGTGGCCATCGTAGGAAGGACGGGCACGGGGAAAACCACCCTTTGTAACCTCATTCCCAGGCTTTTCAGCCCTCCTAGTGGCCATCTCTTCCTTGATGGCCGGGAGATCCACGCTATTCCCCTCAAGATCCTTAGGGGAAGCATCGGCTGCGTCCCCCAGGATACCTTCCTCTTTTCCCATACCATCAGGGAAAATATCGCCTTCGGGAACCCACAGGCTTTAGAGGGGGAGATCGCGAAAGTCGCTCGAATTGCCCAGATTGATGAGGACATCAGATCCCTTCCCATGGGCATTGAGACGGTCATCGGGGAGAAGGGGGTAACCCTTTCCGGAGGCCAAAAGCAGCGAATCGCCATTGCCCGTGCCATTCTCTCGAACCCACCAATCATGATTTTTGACGATGCCCTCTCCTCCGTAGATACCCAGACGGAGGAGCATATTTGGAACGGGCTCAGGGAAATCTTGAAGGGGAAAACCCGCATTGTCGTCTCCCATCGCTTCTCATCCATAAGGGAGGCTGATAAGATCATCGTCCTCGATGATGGGGAGATCAGGGAGGTGGGGGATCACCCAAGCCTCCTCTCAATGGGCGGAATCTATGCCGAGATCTACCGGAGGCAACAGATAGAGGAGGAATTGGATAGGGAAAATAGACGGGTGAGTA